>Ga0074195_1002118_pt1 | contig 23736 bp, 19 predicted proteins | sample EPASupsiteHSE623_FD_64525 | JGI IMG/M metagenome (GOLD analysis project Ga0074195, IMG submission 64525) | Bioremediated contaminated groundwater from EPA Superfund site, New Mexico - Sample HSE6-23 | ecosystem: Environmental > Aquatic > Deep subsurface > Groundwater > Contaminated ... | reverse complement strand
CCTCAATGAGAAGCTCAAGCATAAGAATTAGAAGATCTTCAAGTAGTAGAAGTTCATTTTTCGGACATATTGATAGATCAAGCAGGATTAATAGTAAGAGTTCATCAAACAAGGAGATTGAAAGCAGTAGAAGAAACCGCTGGATGAGTTAAAAATCAGGAATCAATAGTAAGATTTCAAGAAACATTAAAAACTCAGTTATTAGAAAGAGTAGAATTAGATTTAATAAAAGAATCTTGTCAAACAGATAAAGAAGTAGAATTAGTAAGATTAGAAGAAGAAAGAGTAAGAGATCAACTTAAAGAGATAGAAGAACTATTAAAAGAAGAAGAAGAAAGAGATAAATCATTATTAATAGTAAGAGAAGAGTTAGTAACAGAACATCAAGTATTAGTAAAAGATCATCAAACAGATAAAGAAGAAGAATTATAAATAGATCAATAATTCATATTAAGATCAGAAACAACAGACATAGAAGGAGCAGTAATATATCAATAATTAGAGTTAACTTTACCAGCGACATTTAAAGCAGAAGAATTAAGATAACTAGAAGAAATTAAATTAAGATCATTAGAAACATCAATAGTTCAATTAACAGTTAAGTTAGAATCAGTAAGAGTTAATCATCAATTAACAGTTAATTTAGAGTTACTAAGATTAAGAATAGAATCGTTTTTAACATTGAAAGAATAAGGTATAATAAGTTCATTAGAAACTCAAGTAATATTAAGTGTTCATCAATCAACAATAACTTCTTTAAATCAGTTAAGATCAACATTAACTAAATTAGATCTACTATTACCTGAAAAAGTTCAATCTCCTTTAGCGATAAGATATTGATCTCAAGAAGAATTATCTTTTAAGTAAACAGTTCAATCTCAAGCATATCAAGAACCTTTAGCGGAGACAGAAACTTTCAGAGTATTGATATCAGAAGCGGAAGAATATTTGATAGCAATTCTTCATCAACCTCAAGCAGAGTAATAAGTACTAACACTATAGTTATAATAACCTCAATTAGCTTGATAAATTCAAGTTCAAGAGATATTTCAATTAACGGTAATATTGATAGACCCTCAAGCTCAAAGAGCTTGAGTAGTACTATAATTACCAGCATTAGCTAAGACAGATCAGTTATTGATAAGATTTCAAACAGTCATTCTAGCAAGTCATCATCAGTTATTACCCCATCAATAAGATCAAACAGTAATAGGATTATAAACATCTCAATAAGGAGCAAGAGAAGCTCAAGATCAACCATAACCTCAATGAGAAGCTCAAGCATAAGAATTAGAAGATCTTCAAGTAGTAGAAGTTCATTTTTCGGACATATTGATAGATCAAGCAGGATTAATAGTAAGAGTTCATCAAACAAGGAGATTGAAATTTGTACTACTTCAAACACTATGAGTAATAACCCCACCATTTTCAATTGTAGCATCTCAAGTAACAGTTAAAACAGCATTAACAGTAAGAGTTGCACCATTTTTTACTACCAAACTATCATAAGTTGTATCAGTACTTATTGTAGTACTTGTAGTTATGTCAACAGCTCAAACATGATTGAATATAAAAAAAAGTTGGAAAAAGAAACTTAGCAAGTAAAAAAATAACTTAGATTTTCTCATATTTTTTGTTTATAATATAAATTTTTTTTATTATATCATAAATTTATTTTAAAAACAAAAAAGATGTTTTCTATTTTATAGAAAACATCTTTTAATAAATAAATTAAATTTATAAGAATTTAAAATTACTCTTTTTTAACTTGAATAGTTTTAATAGAAGATTTTAAAAGTTTAGAATCAGCAAGATTTCAATCATATAAATTAAAAGTAAAAGTATAAGTTCAAAGTTTAGATAACTTAATTCTAGTAGAAACATATCAATTTCAAGAAACAGTTCAAGTTCAAGAAGTCAAGAAAGAAGCTCAAGAGACAGGTCAATTAATTAAAAACTCATATTTTTTAGTAACAGAATCAAAGTTTTTTATATTAACTCCTAAATCATAATATCTAAAACTAGCAGTTCAAGCACAATTAATCAAAGGATCAACAACTCAAACAGGAGTTCATCAAGTTATACACATAGCAGAAGCAATATTTTGAGTTCAAATTTTATAAAGCTTAGCTCAATCAAGAACTTCAATAGTATCAAAATAATAATCAGCATATCAAGTTCAAAGTCAAGTATATCTATTAGAAGAATTATTAAGTCATTTTATAAGTAAATAATCTTGTCAAGTAGTATAATTCATAAGATATATAGTACCAGCTCAAGCATATCAGAATCAAGTAGCAGTGACTTTAGTTTTCAGTGTAGATATATCAGAAGCAGATGCATATTTAATAGCAATTCTACCTCAAGCTCAAGCAGGCATATAACCAGAAGAATAATAACCTCAATTAGCTTGATATATTCAAGTTCAAGAGATATTAGAGTTAACAGTGATATTGATAGATCCTCAAGCTCATTGAGAAAGAATAGCACTTCAATAATTAGAAGCATTAGCTAAGATAGATCAATTATTGATAAGATTTCAAACAGTCATTCTAACAAGTCATCAACCAAGAGTATAAGAATTATGGTATCAATAAGATCAAACATAAGTAGGGTTATATAAATCATCATAAGGAGCAAGAGAAGCTCAAGATCAACCATAACCTCAATGAGAAGCTCAAGCATAAGAAGTATAAGAAGATCTTCAAATAGTAGAGGTTCATTTTTCAGACATATTGATAAATCAAGTAGGAGTAATGGTAAGAGTTCATCAAACAAGGAGATTAAAAGCAGAGGAAGAAACAACAGAATGAGTTAAAGTTCAATTAGAATCAATAAGAAGATCTCAAGAAACATTAAAGACTCAATTATTAGATAAAGTAGAAGAAGATTTAATAGAAGAGTCTTGTCAAACAGTCAAAGAAGATGAGTTATAAAAATTAGTTGAAGAAAGATTAAGAGATCAACTTAAAGATACAGAAGAACTATTAAAATTAGTACCAGAGATATTTAAATTATTACTTATAGAAATAGAAGAGTTACTAACAGAACATCAAGTATTGGTAAAAGAACCTCAAACAGTCAAAGAAGAACCATTATTAAGAGTTCAATAAGACATGTTAAGATCAGAAATAACAGACATAGAAGGAGCGGTAATATATCAATAATAAGAGTTAACTTTACCAGAAACATTTAAAGCAGAAGAATTAAGATAACTAGAAGAAGTTAAAGTAAGATCATTAGAAACATCAATAGATCAACTAATAGTTAAATTAGAATCAGTAAGAGTCAATCATCAATTAACAGTTAATTTAGAGTTACTAAGATTAAGAATAGAATCGTTTTTAATATTCCAAGAATAAGGGATAACAAGTTCATTAGAAAGTCAAGTGATAGTAAGAGAACCTCAATCAACAATAACTTCCTTAAAAGAGTTAAGATCAACATTAACTAAATTAGATTTAGTATAAGTAGCTCATCAAATAGTTCAATCTCATTTAACGATAAGGTATTCATCACCAGAAGAATTGTTTTTTAAGTAAACAGTTCAATCTCAAGCATATCAAAATCAAGTAGCAGTGACTTTAGTTTTCAGTGTAGATATATCAGAAGCAGATGCATATTTAATAGCAATTCTACCTCAAGCTCAAGCAGGCATATAACCAGAAGAATAATAACCTCAATTAGCTTGATATATTCAAGTTCAAGAGATATTAGAGTTAACAGTGATATTGATAGATCCTCAAGCTCATTGAGAAAGAATAGCACTTCAATAATTAGAAGCATTAGCTAAGATAGATCAATTATTGATAAGATTTCAAACAGTCATTCTAACAAGTCATCAACCAAGAGTATAAGAATTATGGTATCAATAAGATCAAACATAAGTAGGGTTATATAAATCATCATAAGGAGCAAGAGAAGCTCAAGATCAACCATAACCTCAATGAGAAGCTCAAGCATAAGAAGTATAAGAAGATCTTCAAATAGTAGAGGTTCATTTTTCAGATACATCTATCTTTCATCATGCATTAATATTTAAAGTACCTCAAATTTGCATATCAAAAGCAGTACTAGCTCAAACAGGATGAGTAATTATACCTCCATTCTCAATAGTAACATCTCAAGTGACAGTCAAAACAGAACTCAACGTCAATATAGCTCAGTTCTTTACAACTAAACTATCCAATGTTACACCTGTACTTATTACAGTACTTGTTGTTATATCAACAGCTCAAACATGATTACATATAAAAAAAAGTTGAAAAATAAAACTTAGCAAGTAAAAAAATAACTTAGATTTTCTCATATTTTTTGTTTATAATATAAAATTTGAATAATTTTAACATAAATTTATTTTATACACAAAAAAAGATGTATTTTTTTATACATCTTTTTAATGAAAAATTAAATTTTAATTACTTACTCTTCAAGCTCTTTTTCTATCATTTTCAGTTAAATACTTTTTTCTAAGTCTTATAGATTTTGGAGTTACCTCTACATACTCATCATTACTTATATAATCAAGTGCTTCTTCTAAACTAAATCTTCTTGGCGGAGTAAGTCTGATAGCTTCATCAGTTCAAGAAGCTCTGATATTTGTAAGCTGTTTATTTTTTGTAGCATTTACTGTTAAATCTCATCATTTCAAATGCTCTCATATAATCATTCATTCATATATTTCCACAGCTGGATCAATAAAAATAGGTCATCTTTCTTGTAATTTCCAAAGACTATATCACATAGCAGTTCAAGCTTCTCAACTAATCATTGATCAAACATCTCTTTTTTCTATATCTCATTTATAAGCATCATATTTTTCAAAAGAACTAGTTAAAATTCACTCTCATTTTGTTAAAGTAATAAATTCAGATTTAAAACCAAGAAGTCATCTAGTTGGTACAAAAAATTCTAAACTAGTAATTCCGTTTTCTTCGCTCATTGCAAGCATTTCTCATTTTCTTTTTCACATTTTCTCAATTATACTTCATGCAAATTCACTGGGTAAGTTAATAGCAACTCTTTCAATTGGTTCATATCTAATTCAAGTTTTTTCTTTAAAGATTACTTCAGGAGCTCAAACTTGAAGTTCAAAACCTTCTCTTCTCATATTTTCAATCAAAACAGATAAGTGTAGTTCTCATCTACCAGAAACTACATAATTTTCATAAGTATCAAAATCAATTCTTAATCAGACATTAGTTTCAAGTTCTCTTTCTAATCTATCTCTTATTTGTCTACTAGTTACAAATTTACCTTCTTTTCATGCAAAAGGAGAATTGTTTACCAAAAACTCCATTCTTAAAGTAGGTTCATCAATAGTTATAGCAGGAAGAGCTTCAACAGTATCATCTTCACAAACTGTCTCTCATATATATATATCTGAAATTCAAGCAATTGTAACTATATCTCAAGCATAAGCTTCTTTTGATTTAATCTTTGTAAGTCACTCATTAGTTAAAATTTCACTAATTTTACCTTTTCTTTTTTTATAATCATTTCAAATAATTACAACATCTTGTCATTGTTTTACTACTCAGTCAGTTATTCTTCATACTCATAGTCTTCATAAAAAATTATCATAAGCAAGATTTGCAATTTGCATTCTAAATTTAGCAGTAGAACTATTTTCTCTTGGAGAAACTTTTTCTATAATCATATCAAGTAATGGATGAATATTTGTACTTTCATCAGTTAATTCTCTTTTAGCAATTCAATCACGAGCGATAGAATAACAAATAGGAAAATCCAATTGCTCGTCAGTAGCTTCAAGTTGTACAAATAAATCAAATAAATTATCTATTACATAATCAGGTCTAGCAGTTGGTTTATCAATTTTATTAATAACAACTAAAGGTTTTAATCAAAGTTCAAGTGATTTTCTAAGAACAAATTTTGTTTGAGGCATAGGCCCTTCATAAGCATCAACAACAAGAACAACACTATCAATCATTCTTAAAACTCTTTCAACTTCTGATCAAAAATCAGCATGTCAAGGAGTATCAACTATATTGATTTTAAAATCTTTATAAGAAACAGAAGTATTTTTTGAATAAATAGTTATTCCTCTTTCTTTTTCTTGATCATTACTATCCATGATACAAGTTTCAACCTTTTCATTCTCTCTAAAAGTTCCACATTGCTTTAATAATGCATCAACCAAAGTAGTTTTTCCATGATCAACGTGGGCTATTATTGCTATATTTATAAATTTCATAAAATTGCTACAATTAAAAAATAATTATTAAAGAGGTACAACAAAAATTGAGCTTTCTTTAATATTTTAAACTCAAAAAACATTTTATATTTTTGAAATCCGCAAAATTATATATGGAAAAGAAAAAAAGTAAAATTTATTTTTACATTTATAAAAGAAAAATTAAAAAAGTCAATAAAAATGAAAATAAATAATAGATTTTTATTATTTCTGTATATCAACACTTCATGTTAGATTTTTCTTTCAATTCACAAATACATCAACATCATCACTATTTTTAGTGATTTTTAACTTAGTTTTCATTATCTCAATATTTACTTGTCTTAGTTTTTTGTCCACATTGTCTACAATATGTTTTCTTTCATTATAAAAGTATCATAGAAAAAAAGAGATAATTATAAGAATAGTTGAAATAAGGATTTTTATGTCTTTCATAAAAAGAAAATTCAAGATTAATTTATAATATTTATTTTACAAAATTTATATGTTTATTATAAAATTGTCATCACTAAGAACTCATTTAATATAAGTCTATATTGTCATTCCTTGCTTGACCAGGAATCTATAAAATCACTAATCATATTTATTTCACTTAAGTTAAAAGTAGGTTTAGTTTCATAAATACTACTAATAAGTTTTACCTTGCTATAGATCCACGTGTCAAGCACGAGGATTAAAAGGAGAATTATTTTAAAGTATTATAGAAAATGAAAACTTGTTTTAAAATGACAATATAAAACGATACAAGGTAGATTCCCGACTTCTCGGGAATGACAAATTTTAAATTATTTAATATGAACTATAATCTACTCACTAACTACACTTGTCCCTTCTTTATCCCCCAATATTGCTTTCTTTAAAGCATTTTTCTTGAATAAATTGACAACTTTTAATGGCATCTTTTCATCACGAGCAAGAGCAATAGCTGTCTGGTCCATAACCTTTAAATTTTTTTCAAGCACTTCTTTATAAGTTACTTTATCATATATCTTAGCATCATCAAATTTCTTTGGATCTTTGTCATAAACTCAATCAACTTTTGTAGCTTTTATAATCATATCAGCTTCTATTTCTATAGCTCTCAAAACTCATCAAGTATCAGTTGTAAAATAAGGATTTCATGTTCATCAAACAAATACAACAATTTTACCATCTTCAAGATATTTTATAGCCTTTTGTTTATCAAACCTTTCTCCAATTCAATCATAATTTACAGCAGTCATAAGCCTTGATTTTAATTTATTATTTCAAAAATAATTAACCAATGCAAGTCAATTGATATAAGTTGCAGTCATTCACATATAATGTGATGTATTTTCATCAAAACCAAGATTTTCTCAGAAAACTCATCTAAAAATATTTCCTCATCAAATAACAATTCAAATTTCTATACCTTCTTTTTGTAAATCTTTCAAAGTATCTTTAATGAACTCCAATATTTTTGGGTCAAAAGTATTTCAAGTATCTCAAGCTAATGCCTCTCATGAAATCTTTAATAAAACTCTTTTATTTTTCTTTGACATAATTTATATATTATTTAAATAATTGATCAACTTTTGTAGTTTCATCCCGAGTTTTTGCTTTAAATTCAGTACTTTTTGTGCTCATATTTGCAAAATCTACTCAAGTTCAAGTTTCTAAAAGTAAAATTCAATGTTCCTTTGTTTCATAATTTATATAATGTTTTTCATATAAATATTTATCTCACTCAAGTCTTAATAAATAAAAACCAATAGATTTATCTTTAGTTATTTCTCTACAAGTATTCCAATAAGAATATGTATAATTTTCTATTAAAAAATCAGTTAATCAATCACATTTTAAATCAGTAGTAAAGTTTTTTTCTATTACTAAATTATTTACATTGCTTGAAACTTCTTTTACTGTGCTTGTTTCTTCAGTTGTTGTACTACTTGTTTCTGAAGAAGTTGTTTTTGAAGTATTTCATTCTTTCTCAGGTATATAAATTTCAACTTTTAATTTATATGTTGAATCTCATGAATAAGCTGTAAAAATATAGTTATTTAATCAAAAATCAAGAGTCTTAAATTTTGAAGAAGCTAAATATTTAAAATCTTTTTCTCAAGATTTAAATTGTTTTAATTCATATAAATCATTTGGATAAGATGATGTATCGTTAGAAAAACTAACTTCAATTTTATCTACATTTGACAAAGTTTTTCAGTTAATATAAAATTCTCATGAATAAAAATCAGTTCAAGATAGATCTGAAATTTCTATTGTAGGATCTCATCAACTAATTGAAGATATAGTTGTCTTTGGCTCATTTGTATTTTCAGTTATTGTATCTTCTTGAGTTGAAGTATCTTCTACGCTATTACTTCAAGTATCAGTAACAACTTCATTTCAAAGTAATTCATCTTTTGCTTGGTCTATTTCATCTTGATTACTATTAAAAAAACAAGATGACAAAAATAAAACAAGAACCAATAAATATAATTTTTTCATATAATAAAAGTTATTTATAAAATTAATCTTCATCACTTGCATATAATTTAGCTCATTCAGCTCAAAATTTTGTTGCTAAATAATCAATTATAATTCAGTAAATTGCTCAAGTAGATAAGGTAAATCATGCTAAAAAAGCAGCTCTGGAATATCACATAATATATGAAGAAAATGTCATATCAATACTAATTAAAGCTCAAATTAATGCTCATCTTATAACAGGATACATCCTTATATTAAATACTGGATGAACTTTCACAAATCACACAAAAATCAATACAAAACCTATTAAAAATCTATTAAAAACAATACTTGCCATAACCGGTCATCTCCAATAATTATGATCAAGTTGTAAAAAAGGATCTGCTTTCCATGAAAGATACGCAGAAATTATACCAAAAATTAAACTTAATGAAATAGCAAGAAACATTCTTCTAACAATAAATTTAGAAACTAAGGTTGTATCTTTTTTCTTTTTTTTAGGCATATTTTTATTGTTAATTATAAACAATATATAATATAATCTTAATTTTAAAAAAATAAAGTTTATTTTTTGGTAAACAAAACAAAAAATTTGATTTTATACAAAAAAATAATATTATTTTTAAGTAAAAAAAAGTTAAAGGTAAAAATATTATTATAATAATACTAATTTTGTATGAAAGAAAAATTAATCCAATTAAAAGAGTTATTTGAAAAAGAGATAAAAGACTGTAATACTCAAGAAGAATTAAAAAAAATTGAAGACAAATTTTTATGAAAAAATTGAGAATTAAAAGAGATATTAAAATGACTTAAAGATTTATCTCCAGAAGAAAAAAAAGAAATTTGACAAGAATCAAACAATTTAAAAGTAAACATAGAAGAAACATTAAAAAATAAAGAACAAGAATTAAAAAATTCTCAGTTCAAAGATATTGAAAATAAAGAAAAGATTGATGTAACTTTGGAATTTTCATCAGAAAACACAGGGCATTATCATCCTATTAGTATCACTTCGAAACTTCTTGAAGAGATTTTTATTTCACTAGGTTTTAAAATTGAAGATTGACCTCAAATAGAAAAAGTAGAATATAATTTTGATAAATTAAATATACCAGCAGATCATCCAGCTCGTGATGTTTGGGATACTTTTTGGATTAGTGATGAAATAAACAAAGATCTAGAAGATAAAGAAAAATTACTTTTAAGAACTCATACATCTCCAGTTCAAATTAGAACTATGTTAAAATGAGAATTACCTATAAAAACTATTGTACCAGGAAGAGTATTTAGATATGAACAAGAAGACGCAAGGCATACATGTAATTTTTATCAATTAGAATGACTTGTAGTAGGTAAATGAGTAACATTTTGAGATTTAAAATGGACGCTTGATACAGTTATGAAAAAACTTTTATGAGATGATACAACTCTTAGATTTAGACCATATATATTTCCATTTACAGAGCCAAGTGCTGAAGTAGATGTAAGTTGTCAAATATGTAAATGAAAAGGCTGAAATTGTGGTATGTGTAGCTGATCATGATGGGTAGAACTTCTTTGAGCTTGAATGGTACATCCAAAAGTACTTGCCGATTGCTGAATTGACCCAGAAGAATATACATGATTTGCATTTGGTATGTGAATTGATAGAATAGCATCACAAAGATTTGGGATAAGTAGTTCAAGGATGATGTACCAAAGCAAATTAAAACTAAATGAACAATTCTAAAGAAATAAACAATATTGGTGAATAAAAAAGAAAATTCACAATTAAAATTAAATAATACTAAAAGTTTAAGATAAAAATTAATAAAAATATATGAATTTATATTGGTTATATTTTAGTCTATAAATAAGTTATTATTTAATTTTTTTATTATGAGATATTATATTTCTTACAAACAACAAGGTGTAGATATAAGGAATCTTATACTAAGTTTAAATATTATTTCAAAAGCTATTGAAGAAAGTTGAAATGAAACATATGTTTTTTTTAGAGACACTCAAAATTGGTGAGATGTAATAATTCCAAAAAAAGATGTTATGCAAAAAGCTTTTGAGGAAATTGATAAAAGTGATGTTATATTTGTTTTTGTTGATTATAAAGATAAAAGTGAATGAATGCTTTTAGAGTGTTGATATGCAAAAGCAAAAAACAAAAAAATCATAGTTGCGATAAAAAAATGAGTTGAATCAGATTTATTAAAAAGTATTGCTGATAAAGTAATTCACTATAAAGATTTAAACGATTTAAAAGATGAAATAATTATTTAATAATAAAAAAACTAGTTTAGTCAAATAAAAAATTATATAATAATTGACTAAAATTAATAAAAAGCTAAAATAAATTTGTTAAATTTGTAACAATAAAAAGATGCTACAAGAAATATTAAAAAAATATTAACAAAGAAAGACTTTTTATCTATAATATAGAAAAGAGAGTCTTTTTTTATTATAAAAAAACTAAAAAATATATTTTTAAATATAAAACTATGAAAAACAAAAATTTAGAATATAGAATGCAGAATATAGAATGTAGAATAAAGGTAAAAGATAATAATGCAAATCATAAATTCTACCAACAAACAGCTAATAAAGCTGCATTCACTTTAGTGGAGTTAATAGTTACAATAGTAATTCTAGCAATTTTATGAACAATTGCATTTATAAGCTTTCAATGATACTCAAAAAATTCAAGAGACTCAGTAAGAATAGCAGATATAAATAGTACAAAAAAAAGTCTAGAAATATTTATAACAAAAGCATGATTTTACCCAACCCCAGATAATGGAACAAATATAATATATAGTTGAGCAACAGTATGGACAGAAGGTACAATATGAGAGAATGTAATAAAAAATATACAAAGTGTTAGTAAAGTGATAACAGATCCATTAACATCAAACGAATACACATACAGTATAACAAGCAGTAAAAAAGAATATCAAATATGAGCAATAAGTGAATGATGATGATTAACACAATCAATAACAAATAATACTTATGCAACAGACCTAAGTAAATCTAGAGCAGTAGCATATATAACATGAAATTACAACGAAAAATTTACAAAAGTAAATACTTGAGCAATAAGTTGGATTCTAGCTCAGCCAAGTATAATTGTATCAGATATATGAAATCCAGATTTATGAAATATATTATCAAATAAAAAACTAACATATAACAATTACGGAAATTACCCACATTCATATAACCAAAACAGTACATGATGATTTGATTACAATAAACCAACACAAATAATATATAGTGGTTCATTACTTGATTTACATGATGTAAACTCAAACAAATTAGAATTTATAACAAATTTACAAGATGCATACTCTTGAACAGTTCTTGCAACAAATCCTATATATGAGGAGATAATGTGAGCAGATCCTATAAATGATTCAACATGAGCAATAAATGTTGTAAATACATACATAATCTCAAATAAAGGATGAATTAAATTAAAAGAAGTTACATTAATTTGAGATAACTCTACAGGATGAGAATCATGATGATGAGAAATTAATTTATATACAAGTTGTACCTGACAAAATACACCTATTCCATTTTCAGCAACAACAACATATAGTTGATGTGATAAGGCTGATATAATTGTATGTGCATGAAACTGAAGCTGATATACTATATCATCATGTAATGTATGAGCAACTATAGCTTGAACATGAATAGCTTCATATGGTAACATATATCAATTTGGTAAATCTGATATTTCTTTTTCAGCTTGAAGTTCAAGCTATAGTTATGATTGGAAATCACCTGGATGAACAGATGCCTGAAGTGCAAATGATTGGTGAGTATTAGATGATAACAGATATACTGCAACTTGGTTAAACTCTGATAGTATAAGTAGAATAAAGATGCAGTGACCATGTGCAAGCTGATATCATATTCCAACAAATGCAGAATGGAGTGGTATTGCTAATGCTTGAGGATGGTCGTGGGCTGATTGAGCTAGAATATCAAATACATTAAAATTGCCTATGTCTGGGTATAGTAATTGGGATGATGGGATTATATACAATCAAGGAACAGAAGGTGGTTGTTGGTCATCATCACCTAATGACTATGGTGCAAATTACTTATATTTTGATTCTGGTAGTCTTTACCCTAATAATTTTAATCTACGTTCGTTCGGTTTTAATATTAGGTGTATAAAGAACTAATTAGATAGAATAAATAAAATATTGACAAAAAATAAGATATATGTATAAGTAATATATCTTATTTTTTTATTAATCATAAATATGTCAAAAAAACAATGATTACCAAAAAATCTTATAGAACAACGTATTTCAGATAATGCAGAATGGCGTTATGAAAATTTAGAAAAATTATGACAAAAAACAAATAAAGAAAAACCAACAGATCAAGAATTACTAGAAAAATTAGGAGATTTAAAAACTCTTACATTAACTCAAGTTCAAGATATATTGTGAAAAGATGCAATTTATATAAAAGCAAGCATAAAAGTTTTAACAGAAATTGCAAAAGCGAATACTCAACTTTTATCTGCACTATGATATAAAAAAGTTATGTCAGGTAGAGAAATTATTTGAACTAAGAAAATTTAAAACCAAAACCTCCATTCCTTCTCCACTCACTTAGAAATTCCAATCCTTTTTGAAACATTTATTTCAGGTACTTTATATCAGACATCTTCCAAAAAGATAATTGAATTATCTTCAAGCAAGTTAATTCAATTATCTTTTTTTGTTATGTCATATGCTATACAAACTTTTGCTGGTCAATTACAAAGGTTTTTCAAAATCCCCCTAGCCCCCTTTATCAAGGGGGTAAATTTATTATTTGATATTTCAAACTTGATATTTCCTTTTCACCTATTTTTTATCATCAAATCAACTCACTTATAAGGAATTACTGATCTGATAAGTACAGCTGCCCCATAACCAGATTTTTCAGAAACAATATTCATACAATAATACATTCCATATGTGAAATACACATATAAGTGTCATGCTTCTTTAAACATAACTTCATTTCTTTGACTTTTTCTTCATCCAAAAGTATGACTAGCTTCATCATCTTCTCTATATGCTTCGACTTCATTAATTATTCAAGAAATAACTCAATTAGAAGTTATTTTAGTAATAACTTTTCAAAGTAAATCTTTTGCTAAATCTACTGAATTTTTATTATGAAAAAAATTTGAATCTAATCTCATATTTTTTGTGTTATAGAATTTTGCCTGATTTTTTTAACTAATTCTTCTGTTTTTTTACTATAACTAAATGCAACAAAAGGTATTTCATAAACTTGAGAAAGAATCATACTATGAAGTCTCATAGATAAACATAAATCTATTTTTTTATCTTTGTAAAATGAATAAACTTCATTTAAATCTTGAATTAGATAAACCTTGTTTTCAAGTTTTGCTCAGGAAATTATATTTTTATAATAATCCAAATCATTAGATTTTTCATCAGTTTTATTTATGCTATGTGGTAAGAAAAAAACTTCAGCATTTTTACTTAAAAGAAGTTCTATAAGTTCTCTAATCATAAATATTTCTATTTTTTCGTTTCAACTTTTTCAGATTTGTCATGCTCTGAAAGTAATACCAATTTTTTTATTAGAATAATCTATATTTTCTAAATCCTTTAAAGAAAACCTAGTAGATTCAATTTCTTTCAAAAATACATCTTTTTCTTTTATGTCAAGAACTGGTTTATTATCAATTATTTTAGGATTATTTATGTTGTCAAAAAACACTGGATCATCAATTATTTCCGCAGTAATCTTTAACTTTTCTAAAGTTTTAAAAGATGAAGCATCTCTTACATAAACTTTGTGAGCTGATGAAAAAATAAGAGGAAGTTTGCTTAGATTTTCTTTATTTTTTATATTTATTCAAACAGCATAATAAACAACTTTTTTCCTAAATAATTTAAAAATTTTATTTCTAAAAATAAGCTGATCTAGGGGGGTATTATTAGCTTGAATCTCATTATCGTAAATAATTCATCATCATCACACGACAATCAAATTACTCCAAATAACTGACCTTAGAAAAACAAAAAAATTCTTTATATTCCTAAAAAAGTTTTTCTTTTGTCTTATTCAAATTGGAAAATATTCTAAATAAGTTACATTTTTTTTACTAAAAAATGGATTTTTTACATCATAACTAAATACTCTAAAGTTAATTTTTTTATCATTATAAATTTTTTCAAAAATTTTTATTTCGTTTTTTAAAATCAACTCATCTCATAAGTTTTGACATCAAATAGAAGCAAATATTGATATATTCAAATTAACAAAATTAAAAATTAAAGTTTAAATATTATATTGATTTTAAAAAAAGCTCAAATTTGTTTTACAAGAGTTTTTTTAAAATAAATTTGTAATTTTATGTTTTTAACTTACAATTACAAATAAGCAGTCTTTTTATAAAAATACTATTCACTTATTTATCACTAGAACATTAGTGTCAATTAATAAAAATGGTTTTTTGCAAGATTATGCTTGTAGTTTAATTTTTTTAATTGTTAATATGACAGAACAAATAAAAGAAAATAGAAAGCTATTTGTTTGAAACTTACCTTGGGAAATGAGAGGTAAAGAATTAGCAGAAGCTTTTAAAGAATTTTGAGATGTAGAATTTGCTACAGTAGTTTTAGATAAAGAAACTAAAAAAAGTAAAGGTTTTTGATTTGTAACTTTTGTAAATATTGAAGAAGCAAAAAAAGCATTAACTGAAACTAATGAAAAAGAAATAGCTGGTAGAAAAATATATGTTTCATACGCAAAAGAAACACCTGAAAGAGCATAATTCTTTAAATAAAAAAAACAGATTAATATCTGTTTTTTTTATTGCAAAAAATAAGTTTTTAAATATGCTTTATAAATAATTTAATTTATTTATTTAAAAATATAAAGTGAAAGTTTTTGTTTTTGATACTGAGACAACATGATTTATTAATAAAAAGGAATCAAGTTTAATTAAACAACCGCATATTATACAATTTGCATGAATTTTATGAGATTTTACAAATGGTGAATTTAAAGAAGAAAAAAGAATAGATATATATATAAACCCCTGAATTCCTATCCCATATTCTTCAAGTTTGGTTCATAATATATATAATATTGATATTCAAGATAAGAAAAATATTGAATATCATATAGAAGATATATTGTACCATATAAATATTCCTGATATAATAATCTGACATAATGTAGAGTATGATGAAGAAATGGTTAAGCTTGAATTAAAGAGATTATGAAGAGAATATGATTATAGGCCAAAGCAAGTTATGTGTACTATGAAAACAACCGTTGATTTTTGTGCGATAAAATGAAATTGAGAAAGATATAAATACCCAAAATTAGGGGAATTATATAAGACACTTTTTTGAGAATATTTTGTTTGAGCACATAATGCAATTATTGATGTAGAAAATACTTTAAAGTGTTTTATAGAATTAGTTAATAGAGGAGTATTAAAAGTTGAAGAAAAAAAAGAAACAGTAATGAGTTTATTTTAAAATATTTTTTAATAATTAAAATATGAGTTATAATGATTTAATTAATATAGATGAATTAAATAAAAAGAAAAAAGAAGAATTTAAAGATGAAAGATGAGAAGTTTCTTTTTATTGTAAAGATTGTAGAAAAATAGTGAAAACAAGAAGATTAAATCCTAATTGATATAAATTTGTTTGTGAAGAATGTTGAGAAAGTAATATTTCTATTTGAACATATGAATGACTAAAATGTAATTATAAAATTAATTAAAAGCGTATATATAAAAAATACCTTTATATAAACTAAAAAGAAAAAAAGTTAAAAAATAATTTGCTTTTTTATATATTTCGTATATATTATTAAAGACCAAGAGTATAAAAGTCTAAACTATTAAAAGAAGAAAATTATATCTTTTTAACTATTATACTTTATCACAATTTTTACAACTTAATATATTTTTATGGATAAGAAAGAAGCTTTAGCAAATGCACTATCAATGATAGAAAAACAATTTTGAAAAGGATCTATAATGCTTTTATGAGATGATGCGGCATGACAAAAAATAGAAACAACTTCTTCATGATCCATTTGATTAGATATTGCATTATGATGAGGCTATTGAAGAGGAAGAGTGGTTGAAATATACTGACCAGAATCATCAGGAAAGACGACATTAACTCTTCATGCTATTGCAGAAGTTCAAAAAGCTTGATGAACAGCAGCTTTTATAGATGCTGAACATGCTTTAGATCCAGAATATGCAAGAAAAATATGAGTAAATACAAATGAACTTATAATATCTCAGCCTGATTATTGAGAACAAGCTCTAGAAATAGTTGATTCATTAGTTCGTTCTTGAGCTGTTGATTTGATTATAGTTGATTCAGTTGCTGCACTAACTCCAAAAGCAGAAATAGAGTGAGAGATGTGAGATAGTCATATGTGACTACAAGCAAGACTTATGAGTCAAGCGCTTAGAAAGATAACTTGAGCTATAAGTAAGTCAAAATGTACTGTTATTTTTATAAATCAAATAAGGATGAAAATTTGAGTTATGTTTTGAAATCCAGAAACTACAACTTGAGGAAATGCTTTGAAGTTTTATGCTAGTCAAAGACTTGAAATAAGAAGAAAAGATAAGATAGAAGAATGAACATGAGACTGAAAAACTATTACTTGAAATAGAACTAGAGTAAAAGTAATAAAAAATAAAATAGCACCACCTTTTAAAGAAGCAGAATTTGATGTAATGTATAATGAGTGAATATCAAAAATCTGAGAAACTCTTGATATTTGAGTTGAGCTTTGAATTATAAAAAAATCATGATCATTTTATAGTTATAACGATACTAAATTATGACAATGAAGAGAAAATACTAAGCAATTTTTAAGAGAGAATGATAAAATTGCTCAGGAAATTGAGGAAATAATAAGAAATAGTCTTTAAAAAACTAAAAAAAATCAACAAATTTGTTGATTTTTTTTAGTTTAAGTGTTCAAAAATAAAATGCATAGAATATGCTAATTCCTCACTATCAATTCTTATTCAAATAGGTACATCTTTAAATATTATTATATAAACTATATTTCAAACTATTATAATATTTATTGATGAATTTGCAGCAGGGAGATTATTTAATCAATCAATTCATTTAACTCTTCATAAACTTTCCATTAAACTAATTCAGTTTCATAAAAATGTATCAACAAAAATATGACTTTCTTTTAATTTTCAAAAAAAATCTTCCCTATATTTTTTAACTATATCATTACTACTTCAAGATGAATCTAATGTATTTGAAGCAAATAATTTAATAGATAAATATCATTTTTTTAAGATATAATCAGAAATATCATCATATATATTTTTTAATCACTCTAAACTATCATATAAAGTAATTTTAGGTATATCAAAGTTAAATTTTTTATTAAACTGAATTAATTCTGCTTCTATATTTTGATAATCATTTTCAAGTTTTTTATATGAATCTTTCTTTTGTTTAATATATTTTTTTATTAAACTTAAATCACTTATAAAAAAATACTTTATATTATTTTTTGTAGTTACAGATACTAGGTTTTCATCACAAAGCTTAAGAAGTACTTTATATACATAAGTTCTTTCCAAATTTGAATATTTTGCAATTATTGAAGCAGGTTGAGTTCATAGCTTGTATAAGTTCAAAAAAATCAAAGATTCTTTTTCAGAAAAACCTAAATCATTAAAAAATTTTGTAAAAAGCATAGTTGTGAAAAAATTATCACATATAATTATGTTTATTTTATCATAAAAACAGATATATTCAAATATTTTATCTTTACAAATTGTGAAAATTATTTACTCTATATAAAATTATTAATAAATAATAAATTATATATGTCAAATAATCTAGAAAAAATAGTAGAAAAAAAAGTTTGTAGACACTGTCAAACAAAGTTTTACATAACAGACAAGGACTTAGAATTTTACGAAAAAGTAAGTCCTATTTTTAAAATACCTCACACTAGCCCTCTACTTACAGGAGAGGGAAAAGAAAAATCCTTCTCAAGAAAGGAGAAGGATTTAGGATGAGGTTTAAAAGAAATCAAATACCTAATCCCAACACCAACACTTTGTCCAAATTGTAGACAACAAAGAAGACTAAGTTTTAGAAATGAAAGAAAATTATACAAAAGGACATGTGATGCAACATGAAAACCTATAATTTCTATATTTTCACCAGATAAACCTTATAAAGTATATAATCATGATTTTTGGTGGAGTGATAAGTGGAATCCTTTGGATTATTGAAGAGAGTTTGATTTTAGTAGAAGTTTTTTTGAACAGTTTTATGAACTCGTAAAAGAAGTACCAAAAATAAGTTTAGTTGTATGATTTAATGAAAACAGTGAGTATGTAAATTTTGCATGACATCATAAAAATTGTTATTTAATATTTGATTCTGACTTTTGTGAAGACAGTATGTTTTGAAATGTATTAAAACATTCAAAAAATTTATCAGATTGTTCTTTTTCAATGAACTCAGAAATAATGTATGAATGTGTTGATTGTGATAAATGTTATAATTTAAAATATTGCATAAACAGTAGTAATTGTAGTAATAGTGTATTTCTATTTAATTGTGTAAATTGTAAAAATTGTTACTGATGTACAAATTTAATAAATAAAGAATATTATATATATAATAAAACTTATACAAAAGAAGAGTATGAGAAAAAAATAAAAGAAATAAATATATGAAATTATAATACCAATAGTCAAGAAAAACAGAAGTTTATAAACACTATTAAAAAATCTAAAGTAAAATCAACTAAAGTATTAAATTCAGAAAATTATACTTGAAATTATATATCAGATTCAAAAAATGTATTTGAATCTTTTGATATTTGAAACTGAGAAGATTGTAAATTTATTGATACGGTGTATACGATAAAAGACAGTTATGATATAAGTTCATTTTGAGAATGAATCGAAAAATCATATGAATGCGAAACAGTTTGAATAAATGTATATAATATATTATTTTCATTTAGTGTAATAAATGCAACAAATGTAAGCTATTCTCAATTTTGTTGGTCTGTCAAAGATTGTTTTTGATGTGCTTGATTGCATAGTAATCAACAATACTGCATACTAAACAAACAATATACAAAAGAGGAATATGAAAAACTAGTACCAAAAATAATAGAACATATGATGAGTACCTCATTGATAAAGGAGGCGAGCGAGTGAAAAAAACAGGGGGATTTTGTATCTGAATGGGGAGACTTTTTCCCAAGCTATGTTTCTCCATTTTGATACAACGAAACAGTAGCGAATGAGTATTTCCAACTTAGTCGTGACTATGTTTTAGATTGTCATTCTGAACTTGTTTCAGAATCATCAAAATGTTATGACATATTAAATGATTTCGGACTAAATCCGGAATGACAGTCAACATTCCAACACTGACAAATCTTCAATCGGTCAGATTATGAACAAGAATTTCCAAAAGTAGACAAGATAATTCCTGCAAACAAACTTCCAGAAGATATCAAACAAATTCCAGATGACATACTGAACCGGGCAATAGAATGTGAAATAACTAAAAAACCATTTAGAATAATAATGCAAGAATTAGATTTTTATAGAAAACACAATTTACCAATACCAAGAAGACATCCAGACCAAAGGCATCTAGATCGTATGAATTTAAGAAATCCAAGAAAACTCTTTGATAGAAAGTGTGATAAATGTAAAAAAGATATTACAACAACATATTCTCCAGAAAGATCTGAAATTGTCTATTGTGAAGACTGTTATAATAATGAAATTTATTAATAAACTTAAAACAATTTATGTTTAACAATGAAAAAATAGTAGAAAAAAAAGTTTGTAGACACTGTCAAACAAAGTTTGACATAACAGACAAAGACATAGAGTTTTATGAGAAAATTAGCCCTATTTTTAAAATACCTCACCCTAGCCCTCTACTTATAGGAGAGGGAAAAGAAAAGTCCTTCTCAAGAAAGGAGAAGGATTTAGAATGAGGTTTAAAAGAAATCAAATACCTAATCCCAACACCAACACTTTGTCCAGATTGTAGGCAACAAAGAAGATTGGCTTTCAGAAATGAAAGGAAATTGTACAAAAGAACTTGTGATGCAACATGAAAACCAATAATTTCAATTTATTCACCAGATAAAACATACAAAGTATACAATCAAGAATTTTGGTGGAGTGATAAATGGGATGCTTTAAAGTATTGAAAAGAATTTGATTTCAGTAAATCATTTTTTCAGCAAATAAATGAATTACTTGATAAAGTACCAAAACAATGTCTTATATGAGCGAATAATACTAATTCAGAATACACAAATTTAACAGCAAACAATAAAGATTGTTATTACATATTTGAAAGTTCAAATAATGAAAATTCTCTATTTTGATATTGGCTTCAAAAAAGTAATAATTGTGTAGATTGTAACTTTATTCATGAGTGTGAAAATTGTTATGAATGTGTAAATTGTTATAATTGTTTTGAATCAAAGTTTTTATTTTCATGTAAAAATTGTAGAAACTCGTATTTTTTAGAAGATTGTATTTGATGTAATAACTGTTTTTGTTGTACAAATCTAGTTAATAAAGAGTATTATATTTTCAATAAAAAGTTTACAAAAGAGCAATATTTCAAAGAAATTCAAAATTTGTTATTGGATAATATAACAAAACAAAGATTTATAGATTTTTCTAAAAAACAAGTAAAAAAGAATTTAAGGATTCTAAATTCAGATAATTGTATATGAGATCAAATAGAAAATTCAAAAAACTGTATAAATTGTTTTCATTCTCATGATGCAGAAGATTGTAAATACTGAGAACATGTTTGGAGAAATGCAAAAAAATGTGTAGATGTAAGTACAGCATGAAGAGATGCAAGTTTTATTTATGAGTCAATTAATTGCTGAATACAAACTCATAATTTTAAATTTTGTGTACAATGCTGGAGTTGAACAAATATAATGTATAGTTTTTTTTCAGATAATATAAATAATTGTTTCTGATGTGTATGATTAAAAAACAAAACCTATTGTATTTTAAACAAGCAATACACAAAAGAACTATATGAAATACTTGTTCCAAAAATAATAGAACATATGATAAAAACATGAGAATGGTGAGAATTTTTTCCATCATCAATCTCTCCATTTTGATACAACGAAACAGTAGCAAATGAATATTTCCAACTTACTCGTGACTATGTTTTAGATTGTCATTCTGAACTTGTTTCAGAATCATCAAAATGTTATGACATATTAAATGATTCCGGACTAAATCCGGAATGACAGTCAACATTCCTACACTGACAAATCTTCAATCGGTCAGACTATGAACAAGAATTTCCAAAAGTAGACAAAATAATCCCTGCAAACAAACTTCCAGAAGATATCAAACTAATCCCAGATGATATACTTAATCGGGCAATAGAATGTGAAATAACTAAAAAACCATTTAGAATAATAAGGCAAGAATTAGATTTTTATAGAAAACACAATTTACCTATACCAAAAAGACATCCAGATCAAAGACATATAGATCGTATGAATTTAAGAAATCCAAGAAAACTCTTTGATAGAAAGTGTGATAAATGTAAAAAAGATATTACAACAACATATTCTTCAGAAAGACCTGAAATTGTTTATTGTGAAGAATGTTATAATAAAGAAATCTATTAATAAACTTAAAACAATTTATGTTTAACAATGAAAAAATATTAGAAAAAAAATTTTGTAGACACTGTCAAACAAAGTTTGACATAACAGACAAGGACATAGAGTTTTATGAGAAAATTAGCCCTGTTTTTAAAATACCTCATCCTAGCACTCTCCTTACAGGAGAGGGAAAAGAAAAATCCTTCTCAAGAAAAGAGAAGGATTTAGGATGAGGTTTAAAAGAAATCAAATACCTAATCCCAACACCAACACTTTGTCCAGATTGTAGACAACAAAGAAGATTGGCTTTCAGAAATGAAAGGAAATTGTACAAAAGAACCTGTGATGCAACATGAAAACCAATAATTTCAATTTATTCACCAGATAAAACATACAAAGTATACAATCAAGAATTTTGGTGGAGTGATAAATGGGATGCTTTAAAGTATTGAAAAGAATTTGATTTCAGTAAATCATTTTTTGAACAATATGAAAAGTTATATGTTAGTGTTCCAAAGATTTCACTATATGGAAATAATAATGAAAATTCTCTATTTTGAAATGATACAACAAACAACAAAAATTGTTATTTAATCTTTGCTTCAGATTTTAATGAAAATTGTTTTTATTGAGTATTTAATAATTCAATGGATTCAATGGATTCTCTAGAATCAAAAAACATAAACAATTCCTATGAATGTTTTAATTGTAGTACCTGAACTAAGCTTTTTTATTCATTAGACTGTAATAATTGTGATAATTCATCATTTCTAATAAATTGTGATAACTGTGAGTATTGTTATCTCTCTCATAATTTGATAAATAAGAAATATTATTTTTTAAATAAACAATATTCCAAAGAAGATTATTTTAATTTAATTACAAAATTATCTATTTTTGATGCAAAAAAAATATTTGTAGAAGTGAGAGAAAAAACAATTTATAAAAATTTAAAAATATCAAATAGTGAAAACTGTTATTGAGATTATATAAAAAATTCTAAAGATTGTAAATACTGTTTTGATGTCTCTGATTGAAATAATTGTAAATATGTTTATTTCTGAAGTCAAAAATTATCTGATTGTATGGATACAATTATGGCAAGTATAAATGCTTCAAAATGTTATGAAGTGCAAACTTGTTTAGAAGATTGTTATAATATAATTTGATGTAATTTTTCTAATAATATACAAAACACATATTATTCAGATTCATGTATAAATATTTCAAATTGTTTTTGATGTGTATGATTAAAAAACAAAACCTATTGTATTTTAAACAAGCAATACACAAAAGAACTATATGAAATACTTGTTCCAAAAATAATAGAACATATGATAAAAACATGAGAATGGTGAGAA
>Ga0074195_1002117_pt1 | contig 23748 bp, 33 predicted proteins | sample EPASupsiteHSE623_FD_64525 | JGI IMG/M metagenome (GOLD analysis project Ga0074195, IMG submission 64525) | Bioremediated contaminated groundwater from EPA Superfund site, New Mexico - Sample HSE6-23 | ecosystem: Environmental > Aquatic > Deep subsurface > Groundwater > Contaminated ... | reverse complement strand
TCACCCGGTCAATGCTGTCATTGGTCTGGCTGTCGTTGATGCTGGTGAGGGGTCGGGAGATATGGCCGAGGCCGGGGCTTGTGGTTGCGCCGCCGTAGGCATACGACCCCGCCGAAGCGGTAGGGGCCGAACCGCCGCCCTTGAACGATGTTGACGCAATTTTGGCAATCTGGATTGCACCCAAAACGCCAGCCACAACCGAACGCGCCCAGGCAGCAGGAGTCCAGGCGTCCGGCCCGGTCAGCTGACCGATGATAGCGGCAGCGGTGGACATGATCGCCGCGCCCATGCTGTAGGCTTTTGCCGCTTCAAATCCGCTGCGGCTGGATTGGTTCTGTGCGTCAGCAAGTCCATTGAACAGGTCGGCACCGATAGAAGCATAATCCCCCATCATGGAAATGCGCCCGGTGAATGACTGCCGCTCTATTTCGGCTGTTTCCTTGATCCGCTTCTGTTCGATGGAGTGCAGGGCTTTAGTATTATCCAGTTGCTGCCCATATTTTTCTTTATGCAGCCTTGCCTCTTCCTTGATCCTGTCGCGTGCATCGTCATAGTAAGCGTTCATCTGCTTGCGCTGGCGCTCGTAGGGGTCTTCAATCATGCTGGTGTCAAGGTCGCGGGTGAGTTTAGATAAGTCAGCCGCAACGGACTCCATCTCTATCATCAAGGCGATTTCTTTTTGTAAGGCTTCCACGCCTTGTTTTGCCCATGCTATTTTTAGTTCTGCCTCTTCTTTCGCGTCCCTAAATCGTATGCGTGCAGCTTCGTCTTGTTCTTTCTGCGCTGCGGTGATTTCTTCGATGTGGTTTTTTGTCTGCTCAAAGATTTGATCCTTGAGGCGCTGCATGGCCTGCTCTGCGGCTTTTTCGGCTTCGTGCGAGGCTTTCTTTGCCTTTTCCTCGTCTTCCACTACCGTAGGCAGCTTGGGTGTGCTAACGGTGCCGGTTGCTGACGCCTTCGCGCCGGATGCGTCCAGTAGCGTACCCTTTAGCGCATCATCGCGGGTCTTTTTGATATCGGCATATTTTGCCGCCAGTGCCGCAAGTTGTCGCTGCTGCTTTTCTTCATCACCAAAAGGGTTGACTGTGGCCGCAAATCGTTCGTATGCTTCGCTTGCCAAATCCCACGCCTTGACAAGTCCATGAACCATGTAAACGCCTGCTTTTCGGACTATCTCAAATTTGTTGAGAAAACTACCTATCTCCCAGCCGATGATCGCGGCAAAAAAGACATTCATCGCGTTTGCAAGACTCAACCACGCCCAGCGTGCTTTGACTGCCGCCGCCGCTGATGCTTCTGCCGCTATGACACTGGCCCCCATTGCTTCCGTGGCTGCGGCAGTAGCTGCGGCGTGCTGTGCCGCTGCGGTTGCCGCTGTTTTTTCCGCGATTGCAAGACCTGCAAGCGCCCGGTTCTGCATGGCAAGCCCTGCGGTTCTTTCCGCTTCTGTGATGCCGAGCCGTTGCACCATCACGCCGGATTCATGCAGCGCCATCAGGTTCTTTTGCTGCGCTATCGCATTAGCTTCAACGTGAGCTGTGTTGATTGCTGTGGCGGCGGTCGCCGCTGCTGTTGCTGCGGCTTGCTCTGCCGTGGCTGCGGCTTTCATTGCTGTTGCCCTTGCGCTATTAAGCTGGACTACATTCCCGGCTGCGACTTGTCGGGCAAAATTGGCGTTTGCTACTTGTGCAGATACAAAAGCGGACACCCATGTACCTACAGCAACCACCAGACCCGGCCCCTTGATTAGTGCTAGATAGGCAATGTATGACGTTGCCGCACTCGCTATGCCGCTCCCAATCAGTTTAAGTGAGGCCCCTATGGACTCGGCATTATCTTTAATGACTGCAACAGCCTCGCCGCCTGATTTGACAATAGCCTTAAACGCATCATCAAAGGTGGCGCGTTGCACCATGGACACAGCCGTCTGCAGCGATGATCCAACAGCCTGCCATGTTTTCGCAATGTCGCCCGATGCCGCATTTATACCGACCAAGAACGGTTCTAACCGCTCTAACGTGTCACCATGCTTGCGCCCCTCTTCCACAATCTGTTTGAGTCCTCCAGCATACAGACCGGAACTTTTAGCCATGGAGTCGATCTGCATCGCGAGTTGTGCGCCGGGCACAACATGCCCCGTCATCAATGCGCGTATTTCCTGGTGTGCTTGGATGCTCTGGTTCTGGCCTGCGGTATACATTGCCACCGCATTTGATAGCGCAGTAAATGCCTGAACCTGCCTTTTGTTGCTGATGTCCATTAAAACACCTTGCAGCGTCATGGTTTGAGTCATGGCAAGCAAGGTCTGATAGTTGGCAAATGAATTAGCATCAACTTCTTGCAGCTTTTTGGCTAGCTGCCCTGCATAAAGGGTTGCATTCTTGTAGTTTTCGGCTACGTTCTTCGGCCCCTGCATGGAGGTGATCTGCGCGGCAATCTGTATGGTTGATATTTTAAGTTGGTCTATTGCTTGGATTGCGCTGCGTATTTGGGATATGAAGCCTTGAATACCAAGACCCAGGCCAAAAGCTGCTGCTGTGGCAGCGAGGTATTTATTTAAAGAATTGAATGAAGAGGATAGGGAGTTAGTGGCGCTTTCCGCCTGCCGCCCTTTTTCCGTAAGCCTTTGCAGGCCGTTGACGGATTCTTCAAGGTTCTTGACCCTGATTTCAATGCCAAGTGTTGCTATATCGACCATCAGACGGCCCCCTTTCTACTTTTTGGCTTTCTTGTTTTCCTGATCTTCATGGACGCTGGCAAGGAATGCTGAATCAATGCTTTCCAATGCTTCAAGTTCCCATTGTTGCGGTGAAATCCTGCGGGTATGGAAAAACCACCCAGTAGCCTCTTCGCTGATCGGATTAACACTCATGCCGCACTGTCGCTTGCCTGACAACTGCTGGAACCATTGCCAAACATGGGCGGCACATTCGGGAAGACGGGGCAAATCCATTAACTCTGGTGGAGTCTGCCCCGTCTGTTTTTCTACCTGCTCCAAAACGTCCAGTTGCGAGAGTTTGGAGTCACCAACTTTTTTCGTGATACGAAAATGCGCCTCTGCGAATGCCGCTACTTCGGCAACGAGGCCTTGATAAAATTTGCGCGATCCATGATACCTTGAACAACCTGTTCATAAATCCAAGGGAAACGGCCAAAGATATCAGCCACATCAGACAGGGGTTCACCTTTGTAACCAAAGCCGTCAATGGACTTCGTACAGGCAATAACCTTCTGCTTGTCCAGGCGCTCACGATCTTCGGGCGGCATGAACTTGCCCCGGTTGCGGCGTGAGTATTCGGTATACTTTGATTCAGCCTTGCGGGATTCTGCGCGGAAAATGTCGCTGTCTTGTCCATAGACGGTTGCTGTAGCGCCTGTTTCATCGCCGGTGGAGGGGTGAACAATCTGGATTACTGCGGTATCGTCCTGTTCAAGTGCTGCGAGGTCAAACGTTGCCATCTCGTTGTTTCCTTTCTTTTGCTGCGAGTATCAGAACGACTCACGCCGTAGCTGTAGAAAAAAGCCCCTGACCGGGGGAGGCATCCCGGCCAGAGGTAAGCCGCAAACCATAGGGAGGAACTACGGCGTGCGGGTAATCTTGAGGGTCGTTGTATCCGTGGCGTCATACAGTGCTTGGAATGCCATTGACTGTGTAAGCTCGTTCTCGCCGCTGTCTGCCGCTGCAGAGGTGTACTTGATGCTTGCCATGTGGAACTGGTACATCTTTGAAGTCGCACCGAGCGTGAACTGCAGAGTTGAGGCTGTGCCGCTCAAAAACTTCTTTTTGAGGGTGTTGTTAATGAACCGCACAACCAGAGTACCGGTTACATTGACGGTGCCAAGCGAAACTTGCTGAACAGTCGGATCAAACAGGACGTTGGACACGTTCGCGGCCTGATCGAATTTCACATCGATGCCGGTCACGATTGCCAGAGCGGTGCCACCTTCCAGCAACGTGCCGGTGAAGGAGTCGAATACAGGGTTTGTGTTGGCTGCTTCCGGTGATGCCGACAGGGTCTTGGAGAGAGTCACGCCGGTTTTGGCAGTGTCAACCGTCATGGCCCCGGCACTGGCGGTCATAACCGTAGCCGTCAGGGTTGTAATAACGATGGTCTTGTTATTGCCTGCAGTGGATGCCCCGGTGATGGTCACGGAGTCCCCGACTGCGAACCCATCAGTGATAAAGGAACCAGCCGAACGGGTGATGGTGGTTGCAGCAAACGCCATGGTTGTTACGCCATCATCGGCATACTGTGCGCTCGATTGGTCTTTGAACATATGTGAGAACGAACCCTCAACGATTGCGTTGGGCTTCACTCCCAGGCTGAACCCGGTCATAACCACGCCAGTATTCTGCTCGTTCAGATTAATGTCGGGATACTGCTGCTCGAATGTGAAAGAACGCTTGACGTTGCCGACTTTCAGCACGTTAGCTGTCCATGTCCCGCCCATAACGGCTTCAAGGAAATCGTCAAAGGAACCGTAAGAGAACTCAAACGGAAGTTCACCTGACCCGCTGCGGTTGCCGTAGGTCAGGCCCATGACCTGACGAGTCGCGGACATTTCTTTTGAGCTGAATGTGTCGCGTTTCAAGTCGAATTTCGCGCCGGTCTTGGCACGAACGACTTTCATGGTGGGGGTTGCGGGGGTTGTGCCGAAAACTGTTTCCGCACAATAGGTAAGGCCGGTATTGCTGCCGACTGCTGCTAATGCTGGCATGATGTTGACTCCTTCGCAATGCCTCCCGGCATGGCTGTTAAAATATTCCCCGCTGCCTCACGGCGCTGGTTTTTGTTTAATTCGCTGTGTCTACCCGGTATCTGATGCTGATTGGAATATGTAGCCAGTCTGTTTCCTGCATAGTTGGCCCCGTAAAGGCTTTTTCGACTCTAATGGTCAGCCCACTATAGGCTAGCGTTGTGCCACGCTTGAAGTGGTCAATCAGGCCGTCACGCAAGGCATTGATTGCCGCAAGCCCCGCCCCGGTTGGCGCGTAAATGCTGATCTGATAAATCCCGGTGTGTCGGTTGGCGCCTGCTGTCCCAATCTCGGCTTGTGTCGGCTCTCCCGGGAGCAGGGCAGGGCGGAGGTATGGCACGCCGGTCAGCGGTGTAAATGCTATGTTTTCCCATGCCACGGAGGGCAGGGCAGGGAATGATTGCAGCCGGGTTACAAAGGCGCTGCGTATGGCTGAGTATGGGGCGCTCATTTACCAGCACATCAAGCGAGTGGAACTGTTTGGCAGACGGTAATGGATGCAAAAGAAGCGAGGGGACCGCTCTAAATCCCATTGTTCCTTGTTGTGAAACAGAAACCGCCACACTTTAATGCTCCATTGTTTTTTGTTCATGATTTGCCCTTTCAGTAACACAAAAATTATTTTAGGTGTATCGCTTTTTCTTGCATTATTCTCTTGCACATCATAACTAGCTATGATAAAACTTAATTACAGTGAACGACGAAACAGGGGGCCGCAAATGAAACTCATCACTAAAATAAGAAAAGCCGATACCACTAAAAAGACAGAAATTTGGCTCGGTCTTGATATGATGCGATTTGAAGCGGAAGCCCTTGTTGCGGAAATGGTCTTATCCCTGCCGGGTCATTACAAACTGCACGACCGTCAATATGGCACAAACCTTGTTGACAAAATGTATGAGGTTTATGGATGGATGCCGTCAATGCTAGTTTCAGAATCCATGCTACTTGGATTGCAGGCACTCAACCCTAAAAAAGTATATGCAACATTCACTCTCGGTCTTGACGCAGTGGAGATAAAACCATGACAAAAGCAGAACTCAGAGATTTGGTGCAGGGGTTGATAGATGAAGACCTCTGCACCCTTCGCTCTATCATCAACGGAAAACTAAGCAAGCGGGGAATCACCTCCGAACAACAGGCAAAAATGCAACTTTCGCGCAAGAGAATAATTGTCAAAGAACCGGATTAACTACTTAGCGGCGTTTGCGATTGATTGTGCTACGCCACCCATCTCTGCTACGGTCACACGTACCATGCCCTGTGGTGATTTGATCTTGCTGTGTCCATACTCAATAGGAATTGCGTATTGAGTGTTGTTACAGAGGTATATCGAGCCTTGCCCGTTCCATGTGCCAACTGTTGACGCAATCGCCGCCGCTTGCGCTGCGTGGTCTGTCGTGCTGGCCGTGTCGTTGTATCCCATGTATGGGCTTCCGACCTGCACACCCCAATTACCCAACAGGCGGCCAAGGTCAACCGGCGTGCGATAGATCACCCGCTTAAATGCCTCCATAGCTATCTTCTGCACCACAAGCCGCGCCTGCTTTTCAGATTTGAGCTTGAATGCGTTCAGTTGCATGGAGAAAGAACCCATTGCCATTTATTCATGCTCCATCGTTGTCAAGAACTGGTGAATAAGACTTCCGAGCAAATCTACAAATTCCTCGTTCTTGTGGACATAACCGCCGTCTTTCATATTCCAATTGATAGCAGCGCCAGAATAATAAAGCAGATGGTGTGCAAGCTCATGGCAGTACGTCTGCTCTCGCTTCCCCGGAGAGGCAACAAACATCGGATTGAGCGGCAGTATTTCGATAAGATCTTTGTTGTAATCTGCCGCGCCTATCCAATCTCGGTCTTGAATGAGGTCGGCCCGTTCAACGGTTTCAATGGTTCTGCCAAGGATTTTAAATCGTTTTGGAATTTGCATTATTCAGCCAGCGTGAAATCAACATAGAACTTCTGCCCTGGCTTGATCTTGCCGTGTAGTGCTGGGTTGTTAATGCTCATCTTTAGTTCAGCAGATGGCGTAAATAACGCGAAAGTGTTGTCTTCATCATTCCCGCCTGCAGGATAACTGCCACTTTTGCAAACCGCGTTGAAAGTAATATCCTCGCGCCCTTCATACTGTTTTACTTCTGACACCTTCATCTTTGCTTTCATCATTTACCGACCCTCACTTTCTGATTTGGATTGTGTACATCAGCGCCACGCCCTGCGGTGCCAGCGTATCAACCGCTATTACCGTCCAAACATCGCCCATGATGGTGAGCTTGTCACCCGGTCCCGGCTCCGTAACAGTTGCGCCGATCTTTGCCATTTTATCACCTGATTGAATCAGGCTGTTAGTGGCATTGACGCTTTCCATCCGGTAATTGGTCGTGATGCCGTAGACCGTGAATGTCTGTGTAACAGCGCCAGCAATCCCGCCCGTAACCGGGTCAAACGTGCCGCCAGATACGCGGGTCAGCGTCATTGCCTGCCCCTTGGCTTTGAGCGTTGCGGCTACGGAGGCGGCGTTCATTGCTGGCGAGTTCCGCCTGTTACATTCATGTCCTTGGCAAATGCACCCATCAGAGCAAAAAAAGCCATTGTCGCGTAATCCTTCCAGTTCAAATTGCCGGTTTGTAGGAGTTGCCCACCGCCGACCGCAATTGCTCCGCCCACTCCGATAATGGTTGTTTTCCAGTTCTTCACGTCATTCTCCTTTTTGGTACGTTTGAATATGACAATCCTTACAAACCAGCTCATGCACGATCATGCCGTAAGCCCTGCGGGGAATGGTGAAGGTTGCCATGCTTTTGTTAAAGACCTTGCCGCATACGCTGCACTTTTTGCCGGTCTTATCGTGCGGACTATTTGCCACCGCTGCCCGTCCCTTCACACATTCCGCACCCCTCACAGTCGAAATCAGCCAGCACCCACCCGCCCGTTAGTTGGCAGTATTTAGCGCTCATTTGCCAGCCCCCTTGGTGTATGCAGGGCAGTAATGGCGATGCTTGCAGATGCTACAGGCAGGGCCAAAACATTTGAACTGATCTTCCTGTGCGGGATTGTCCATGGTCATGCCTCCAAACAGACTTTCAGCAGATTGGCATATCTTCGGGCTACGTCATCAGGGCGCTTCTGGCCCCACGGCTGATTGATGCGGAACTTGTAAATGTCGTAATCCGAAATGGTTTTCTTGTTCTTTGCCCATACGAAAAAAGATCCGCCTTTGCTCATGTGCATCTGATTGTGATAATCAGCGGCATAGAGTAGCGTCCGGTCATCGGCATACGTCCATCCTCCCAAATCGGCCATCGCCTGCGCCCTGGTGAGGCAGTCGGCTAGCTGTCGCTCATCCCATCGTGCAATCACGTCAGCATGAGCAATCAGGCGCTTGTTAGCTGCGGCCATATCGCTGCATGTCTGGTTTTTGAGGGCATTGATTTCTTCGGTGGAGAAGTTGCAGGACTGCAGGCAGAGTGCCGCCATTCCATTACTGGAAAGGTCGAACTGACACAGACCGAACGACCACCCGCTTTTGCCGCTGCGGACTCCATCGGGGTCAGAGAAAATGACGGCTTGTGATTCGTTGCCGCCCAACTCGTTCAACAAAATCAATTTTCGGAATGCCTTGGGTAAGTCCATCAGTGCTTGCCCCCGTATTTCAGCCACGCATAACCAGCCACAGCAACCAGAGAGGCGTATATCAGCCCCTTGACAGCCCACTTGATAATTTCCGAACGGGTTTCTTTGTAGATCGTAATCAGGTCTTTAACGAATGATAGATCATCCGGTGTAATATCGTTAAATCGGCATTGATGCTCGTTTCTTAACAGTTGCGCTAACTCTTGCAGGTCAGCATCCGTAAGCGTGCGCCTGCGGGGCGTGAAGTCGTTGTCAGGCATAGTGGTTGCCTCCGGTGTTCATCCCCTTAACAGATCGCCGCTGCCGAGGGGTTTGAGGTAGTCAGATAAAAGTTGGTCAACTGCCGCGTAAGCGGTCTGGCCGGTTGGAGCGCCGGGGAAGTATTCCGTTTCCAGCACGTCAACCTTTTCCCGCTTGATTCCTGCGGGTGCATCTGCCGACAGATCGCCGGAAAGGGCGCGTAAAGCAAGCTCGCATTGAGCGTCTTTGAGGCGTTGGGGGATTTGGTTTGACGGCAGGAAACAGCAATAGCCGCTCCCGTCAGAGTAAGGGAATGATACCCCGGTTCGCGGCCACTCCATTGACTGCGTGAGTGGATCAACCATGAAGCCCTTCCAGCGTGCGCGGTAATGGCCGTCAAGGTATGCCGCTGCTTTCAGCAAAGCGGCCTCTTTTACGGCATCGGTGCCAGTCCACAAACTATTGCCGCGTGCAGCATGGTACGTTGTGGCATCGGCAGCAGAGACGTATGAAGCTGCCCCGACAACCTGCGTGCCATCTTCAATGACGAGTGCCATTACTTGCGGCCTCTGTGCTTCTCTTCAACCGGTGCCGGTTCTGGATCGGCAGGCGCTTGCGGTGCCATCGTCCAGCCCATTTCAGCAACGCATTCTTTCGCGTCTACTGACTCCATTTCATGTTCTGCGTTCAGCAGGTCGTAAACCTTGACGAGTGCCATTTAATATCCTTTGAAAAAGGCGGGTTTTACCCCGCCCATTTTGGTTAGCGTTTTGCCAAGAAAGCGCCGAATACCATCCCTGTGCTGTCGATGGTGCCAGCTACCACGTTGGAGAGTCGAACGTAGCGGTACAGGGTGCCGTTGACCTCGTTCCTGATCGGGATGGTGTATCGGCCTGCGGCGGTACGAACGGCATCCTGGGGGACGACTGCCGCGCCGAAATTGGCTTTTGCAAGACATTCGGAGGTTGAAGTCATGGCGGCAACGGTCGAACCTTCCAGGCTGATCGTGTAAGCCTCGTTACCTGTTGCGATTTCGACACTGGTCACGTCCAGCACGAGAAATCCGTCAAACAGACCAGCGCCCAAATCAAGGACGGTGCCGTCAGCGGATTCGGTCAGATTGCCGGAAGCGCGAAGTTTAAGCGCCTCATCGTATGTAAACTGTGAATAAAGATTTGCCATTGTTATGTTCTCCTGTGAGGGGGCATTGCTGCCCCCTTGTTGGGTTAATTACGGCACGATTGCGGAATCAGCGATTGACCAGAGCCGAGTTGCTGCTCTGCCGTTAAAGATCGCAATGCCGTTGTACCATTCGACGCGAGTGCGGAAGAGCGGGGAGGTCTGCAGTTCTCCCAGGTCGCGCACGTCAATTTCTCCGTTCTGGATGCCGGTCAGCATACCTTCCGACAGAGAGACAACGTAAATGGACGTACCGGTTGCAGTGCCGCTTGTGCAGGCTTCGGTATTGGTGATGATCGCGGCCCCGGCGTTATCCAGATCAACAGTCAGGATTGGCAGACCGTTGTATTCCATGATCCGCTTGCCGAACTCGTTGGTAGTAAAGTTGATGTTTCCTCCGACAGAAGTTGACCGGGCGGCTTGAGTAAAGCGGCGTGCCATCTTCTTATTCATAATGATGTGAGTCGGGTTAAGGGTCTGGTCAATCGCCTCGTCCAGCACAAACAGGCTCAATGCTGTGCCATTGGCAGTTGAACCGGCTTGAATCTTCTGCGAACCGGTCACGCGAACCTGCAGACCGTCGAACTCGCGGGGGTCGGATGCGGTATCACCCTTGATGAATTTGGCAGTCCATGCCAGCGACAGGGCGCGCACTTTCATGGCTTCATGTACGGCACGCTGGTTAGCGCCCATGGTGTCAATGATGAACTTGTCAACGTCCAGATCGCCACCAGCGATAACGAGGCTTTCAGTGATTGGGTTCAGCACGCCAGTGGAAGCGGTGTAGGCTTCGTTCACGCCACGGAAGCCGACACCCGGCAGGGCGCTTTCGCGGTTGTACTTCATCGCGTTACCAGCGATGTTTTCAAAAGGGAGGTTTGCCAGAATATCGGATGATCCGGCGTACAGTTCGATGATGCTGTTTTTAATTACGTTGCCGGGATTCAGCTTCGCGGCTTCGAGTAGTGTTAATGCCATGGCGAAAACTCCTTCGCGCTATCTCAACGACAGTGCTTGGTTTTTGGGTTATTTGGTTATCCCGGCTTCACGCGCTGCGGTGATCCGGTCTGTTGGTTTCATGCCTGCGAATCGGTCTGTATTTCCAGCGCCGTTGCTCTGCTGCGATCCTGACCCCGATTGGCCGGAAGACTCAAACGCTCTGCCGAATGTGGCAACGTCTGCTTTCATTTCGGTAATCAGTGCCGAGATTGACAGGGGCTTGCCATCGCTTCCGACTCGCACATTTCCTGATTCATCCACCACAACCGGGTTGCCTGATTCGTCCAGTTTCGTCCGACTACGGACATGGGGCATGAGCAAAAGTGCGCTGCCTTTCTCTTGGGCGATAGCTTGGGTCGCGGTGGCAATCAGTACGTTGTTTTCAAGCGACTGGCGTAGTGTCGCTTTTTCGGTTTCCCATGCTTCTTTTTCTTTGGCGTGGGCTTCGACAAGTTGCTTCTTGAGATTGTCGAACTCACCAGCTTTGAGCGCCCGTTCTTCCTCAATCTTTGCCGCTTGCGCCTTTAGCGCCTTAAATTCTTCGGGGTCTACGTCTTTATGGGCATCCAGTGCTTTCAGTTTGCCTAACAACTCGTCCCTTTTGGCCTTTAGGCCGGATACTTCGGTTTCAACTAGCCCCTTTAGGGCTGCTTCCTCTTCGGGAGTTTCCGCAACGGCCTTGCCGTCTACAATCTTCATTCTGTTGCTCCTTGAGCTTTTATATGGTGCCGCTGACTTGTTGTTTGTCGGTTGCCATAAAATCACAGAGACACGCGCATAATCTGCCAAGGCGTGCGACAAAATAAAAAAGCCCCCGATAATTCGGAGGCTGTGAGATTTTCCTATTTTGTTATTTTCCTACCCAAACGCCGCCTTAAACGCTGCGGCATGGCGCTGCTTGAGAACATCGAGGGTGTAAAGCTCCCCGCTCTGGTCAGTGAACTTGTCGAGTTTCAAGCCCCCTGCGGTAAACAACTTCTGCCGGGACTTGCCGAGTAGTTCAGCCTGGGTGGCTTTATCCTGTGTTTTCAGCCAGTCACCAAAGGATATGTCAGCGCTCACCAATCCCGAACTTGACGCACGCATGGCAGGCGGGAACTCTTCACGGTCAATGCCCAGTTCCTTCCAGCTCATAATGTCGGGCGTCTGGAAACACCGGCAACTTATGTGCTGCGGGGGAAGTGGGCCAGAACCGAGGGGGAAGGATTTGCCGGACTGCGAGAAGCATACCGGGCAAGTGCGGCTGTCCAGAGTAGCTACATAAACCCACCCCTTGACGACCTCACTGTTATTCTTAAAAGTCTGCTGTGCTGCCTGATTGTTGGTATGCTGAACAACGGTTCTAACTATCTTCGCGGCATCCTGCCGGTGCTTCTCGAAAATGCCGTCTGTGTACCTGCTGGCGCGTGACCCCTGCAACCGCCTGACCATTTCCGGCACTGTTTCGCCTTGAACCATTGACAAGCGAATAGCGCCCCTGATTGCTTCCTCTTTGCCTGCCGCGAGTTTGCTGAAAACCTCTTCCAGCAGCAGCTTTTTATCAGGCCCGATACTGATCGGCGTGGTATCCACAATCGCGGCAAGCTGCGTGTCACTCATGCCGACAATGGAGAACGTGACCGGCAATTGTGCCGCCAGCATCCCGGCTGTAGCTTCTGCGGAGTGAATGGCATAGCCGCCCATTGATTCGTGTAGTTGCTTCTCTGCCTGCCAGTAAGCCGCGTCTACAGTGGCTTTGATTTCTTTCAGCAGGGCTTTTAAACGGTACGAGGTAAATGTGCCATCGTTCCCCCTGGCGGTGATTTTTGCGAGGATTTCTTTATCAGCGGCATTCAGCAAGTCGATAACGTCATGCACCTGACCAGACGCGAATCTCCCGGCGCTGATCTGTTCGCTGATTAGGTAATCAAAGAGGTTTTTGGGGATTGTCGTAGGCATCTAAAGACCACCAGCCAAGGTCGGCTTTGCATTTGTCGCAGATAATCCGCCCATCGTCGCGGAGCTTAAACAGTCCGCAAGCGCAATTGTGGAGCCAGTAAAGCGGCTCTTTGCGCTTTTTGGGCTGTATGTGAATGACCTTTGGCATTGCATAGTTATATCACAGTCCGAACCCGAATCCAAAGCCGGAACCAAAACAGCGGGTGATGGTTTGGGGGTCGCCGGTAGCTGCGGACTCTTCCGCGCCCAGTGTTGTAGCCGGTTCCGTGGCGTTGTACGGGGTGACTGCGTAATACTCGGCGTATTGGCCGGAAAACCATGTATTAGTAAACGGGACCCCCGTTACTAATTGCCGCCCAGACGAAAAGCTCTTTACGCCGGACTTGGCAATACTGGCGGTTGCAATAGCGACATCCAATTCAGTCTTGAGAGTAATTACAAAATTTGTACCATCATCAGCAATGGTGCATTTTATGCCCCTAAATGTATTGACTGCAATGCGTGTAACGGTCGTAGACCATGCCGATCCTGTCCAGTAGTATAGTACATCGGAGGGATTGACGTATGTTATCATGACGTCGGAGGGAGTGGTGGCGTGTAAAAATGTATCTCGCTGCACAGTGATCCGTTTAGCTGCGCTAAATGCTGTCGATGCACCTGCTGCTGGAAAAGCTGCCATGTCGTATATGGCCGCGATATACTCTGATCCGCCTGGGTTCGATCCATGCGTGGTCTGGTATAGGCAAGTTTCCCAAACAAACGACCCGGCGGGTAGCGTGCATCCAATGAATGCCGCATCAGTATCAGCCATAGTTTTAAGCAACGCGCCTTTTTGGGCTAACTGCTCACTGTAGCAAATCCGGGCTGTAGAAAAATCACTGCCCGTCCCGGTAAACCACTGATGATAGTGAAGAATATCGTCTTTGTTGTTAATATATGAGTATGCGCACGTCTCTACCCCGTATGAATCTGGGATGCCCACAAACATGGGGTTTGCGGTGAGTCGCGCCAGCCCAGTCAGAGTGCTCCCCCGCGCAAAACCCACGTCAAACGTGCGGGTCGTTACAATGTGCGCCCCGTTGTATTGCAGCAACAAATCATCTGCTGCAAACTCATATATCTTGGGATTAGCAACGCCTGCCGCTTCCCACGCGGCGCCACCCGTTTTTGTAAATATAGCATTGCCGCTATTTGCTACCACCCACGATCCGGGTATACCTGTAGGGCTAGTCGCGGCGGATATTTCAAACTCGGTAGGTGTAGCAGATAGGGGAGTTTCTAATACCATCAAAAACGACCCGTCCAGCCGCTGTATTACGTGCGGTACAGCTAGCGCCCCTTTGCCGACAAAATCAGACACCTGCACGCATGGGGTCGCATTTTTTGTCCACGGCCCTGCATAGCTGGTAGCGGTAGCATACAAAATTTTATAGTCCGCAACATCAGTACCGGTGCGCCCCGTGTACCACATTCGATAGTCGGTCGGGCCGAACTTGATGACCACCGGCTGTATGCACAGACTGCCATCGTATGTACCGCCATGCTCGACCACCAGCGTTGCTGCCCCGTATGTTTTGCCGCCGTCAGCAGACGTAGCGTAATATATATCTCCGATTGCGGGTGTCGCAGTATTCAGAGCGCCGAAAAATGTTACTACGTTTCCGTTTTCTAACGTCAGTGACCCCGTAGCATCGCTTAAAATTGATGCATCCCGGCAATATACCTTCCCGGCGGGTGGAGTAATAATTGGCAGCTCGTATCGCCGGAACAACTCATGGTACCGGCTATCGGTAATCCCCGTTGCTGCTGACTTTGCAGCTACCGTTCCCGCGCTGGCAGTTGCAGTTTGTACCCCCGTAGTGCCGAGGCTGAAATCAGTGCCATTAGTAAGAATCGTGCGATCAGCTGATGTTGTAGCCGCTGCATTGCTCACATACAGATAATGCGTGTTAGTCCCTGTAGCGACTAGGCACATTATCTGTGCATACGAGTTGCGCCGATCCCACCGGAGAACTACGTGTTTGCATTCCAGCCCGGTCGTATCGTCGTAAACCCGTACATCCTCACCGTTACGTTTGGCATTTGCCAAAACAGCCGGATCGGTAATGGTTATTTTGACTAGCCTTGACGTTACTGACGTATCAGATAATGTTATCGGATATCGTTTTCCCCAGCCGGTTAACCAAGCCATAAAATCCCCTTATTCCGCATCCCGGCACTGATCGGGATCATCTAAAAATGGTGTGCTGCACTTACAGTTCATCATCTTGTGGCACTTGCGATAATCCCCGCGATGCAAACAATCCTCATGCGCGTGGATCAGGCAGCGGGGCAAGATCGTTTTGCCGGTCGTAAATTGCAGGTGATCGCAGATATGGAAAAATGTCTCACTCACTTGACTCTCTCATAGCAGCAGATTGGCGCTTGCTCTGCCTGTTTGCATTGGCTGCATTCGGGGCAGCGGTAGCCAATCGGCATGTACCCGCCTGATATGCTGCAGAGCTTTTTCAATACAGTGCCACAATATCGGTAGCCGTTGTGCCGGTTGCCATGATCTGTTTGACCATGACCGGGAACGGTCCGACGGGGACAGCCTTGAACAACACAGCCGATGTATCATCCGCCAGTATCGCCGTTATATCCCCTGCCACTCCGACATATATCGTGCGCGGAACGGATGCCAGAGGCACGGTGTCCGACTTTGTGACCGCTACGGCTTTCCGAGCGGGGGCGGTTTCCTGTAAAACTCTGTCGCGGTATAAATCAGCCATTTTAGTTATCTCCTAGTGTGTTTATGGTGCCGAGCGATGTTTCACTGTTCAATTCCTCTTCGTTGGCATCCAGATCAAAATCAGCGGGGAGTTCGTCACGCCATTTCAGACATTCGATGTACTTTTGTCGGGATATGTCACCCAAAGCCCTCATTTTGCCCAACTCCACAAGCCCTGCGTCACTGCCATGCTTGGAGCCGAAATCATCATTGACGACGACCTCGCCGCCCTGATCGCTACCTTTGCCCATCATCTGTGCGAAGTGCTGTAGCAACCGCTCCACGCTGTCCTTGATGCCACCTGCCACGGCTTTCAAGCCTGCGTTGCTCTCTGCCGAGTCGATAGCTGCAGCGGTGGCCGTGAGCTTCCCGGCATTCTCTACCCGCATATTGACCGGGGCGGATTGTATTGCCTGCTCGATGGATTCAAGGTCAAGCCTCCCCATTTCGACACCCTTGCCGGTTGGTTCGACAAAGGCGAACTTGGCATCAGGGTTGATGGATTTGAGCAACTTGGAGGGGCCGATTGTGATAACGGAATCGTCAGAAATACCGACTGCCGAAAGCATGGCGAAGCGCTGGAAGGATAGTGCGTTGATCTGTTCAGATGTAGAGCGCCAGTGCCTTAAATTCAGCTCTGCGATGCTCTGGTTCGGCGGAAGCCCCATCATAAAACCGGTACGATTGGTGTAGACCGGAACAAGGGTAATGGCCGGGAGCGTCGTTCTGCCCTCTTCGACCTTTGCCCATGTATCACCGAGCCCGCGCCCTTCTTGTTCTTGCCATATTTCAAACCAGATTGATCCGTCAGGCTCACGCCGTAGCACCCTGACTTGCTCGATGGTGCTGTATGCCCAATCGTCACCCGGCTTCGTGATGGTTTCCATGATCCTGATACGGGTCAGGGTTTCAATACCGTTGATCTGCTGCGAGACTGCTTCCAGCAGGCAGCAGGGTTTGACATGAACAGCATAGGGGCGCACGCCAAGCGCCTTTTCATCGGCCAGCGTCCTAACGCCATCAACGCGGGGATAATCGGCCAGAATGTAGCTGATACCGTCACAGAATGCCTGCTTTGCCGCGTCCATAATGAACGCATCCAGCCCACGTCCTTGACGGTCGATGTTCTCACACAGCGCGGCAATATCAGCCGGTACGTTATCGCCCAAGGTAACCGGCTTGCTGAATATCTTGCCGGTTTGCTTGTCAATGGCATCAGCGACAAAGTTTGTCAGGATGTTTGATCCAAGGCGTATCTTGTAGTTGGCGTTGGATTCGCCGGGATGCTGCGGGAGCCATCGCTTACCGGCGGCAATCATGCCGTCTGTGCCGGATACAATATCACGGCAGAGCTGGCGCTTTGCTTCGGCTGCGGCAATAGCGGGGGAGGGGGTTGCGACTGTTGGCTTGTTGGTCATATTTTCCCCATGTCTTCACGACATTGGATTTACGGATTAGAACATATCGGCTGTTAGTACCGTGTTTTTGATGATTGGAAACTCGACGTTAGTGAAATACCGCAACGCTGTTGTGACGTGCTGGTAAGGCGAGTCTTCTTCCTGAAACGTGCTACCGGTTTTTAGTTGAACAGTCTTTAAACCCTTGTCAACGTGCTTTGCTTTGGCCGGGTTGACAAAGAATGTCCGTTCCCCCGCTGCGTTTAATATCTTGGCTCTAAGGCTGTTTTGCCCGTCTTTGATAGAAGGGTTAGCCCTTGGCACCTTCATCACCACGTTGTCAAAGCCAGCACGTTTCAGACACTCTCTGATCTCGATATAGTCCGAGGCGTGGCCGTGTTTCTCGCCAGCATGCCCAGAAGCATCGCCGTAAATTTTGACTGTCTGCCTTAAGCATCCTCTATATTTCTCAACAAATTCGGCGGCCGACTCTTTAGCAACTGCTGACTCCAAAATAATATTATCAACAACATACACAACCCCCCCAACGATTTGACAAATGGCTGAGGACATCGGAGTAAAGTTGAAATCGTGTGTCCAATGAATAGGCAAATTAGGATCAAACTCTCGCGTGGTGTGATTATCATTTCCGTAATCGGCATACACCCTTCCTGATGCTGTTTCAAAACTGGCTTCATACTCCTGTCGAAAGGCGCGGGGGTCAAGTTGCCGTTTTGCTGATTCAATCGCTTTCGGGCTTAATATGTCGCTTGACTTCCAAGTATAAAAGCCCCATTCGGGATCTCCGGCAGTACGGGCATATTCAGCCAGATCATAGTAATGGTTGAGGCCGTCAGGCACGCCGATCAGCCAACACCACGAATCTTCCATACCTATTGTGTCGAACAGCGGCCTGATGTTCTCTTGCCAAGCTGTAGCTTTTATGTCGGCTATCTCGTCAACAATGCCGCCGTTCCACGGTTGGCCCTCGATACGGGCAGGCTTGTCAAGTCCTACAACGTGAATCTCTGCCCCGCTGGTCAGCCGGATATACTGCTCTGATACCATCAGCTTCGAGATAAAACGGGGCGGTATCATTAGCTTGAGGTCGTTCCAGTAAATCTTTTTGGCCTGCAACGAAGTCGGAGCCGCGCAAAAGTACCGATGCCCTGCGTTCTCCGGCTTGAGTAGTTCCGTGATGACGTGCCGCTTGGCTCTCTCTGTCTTACCTGATCGCCTACCAGCGGGTACAACCTTAAACCGGCAAGTGTCAGTATAGAGGCGGTCAGTTATCGGGAGATGTTTGAGTGGATGCCATCGCTTCACTAAAGCGTCTAGCTTCTTCTGCTTCGCTTCCATCCTCTTCCCTTGCCTTTGGTTCAAAGAGCATCAAGTGTTTTGCTAGTGCTGTAAGCGCGTCCTGTTTGCTTGGCAGCTTGATTTTCATCAGCCGAGATATGCCATCGCCTTCATCGCCGGTTATACTCTCTGACACGTCAATCCCGCCGATTACATACCGCAAATCAGGGTCAAGCTCCGAGAGTGGTTTCAGTCTGCCATCATCATCATAAAAGTCCGCTGCGTCATATTCGGAAAGAATCTTGAACTTGCGGATTATGTCGTCAGCATCAACGGCTAGTCGCTTGTTGCGGTCTGACTTTAATTCGTCAATTCTTTGGCGGATGGTTGTATTTTGTAATAGCAAGCATCCTGCCGCCTTTGCGGTATCGTAAGCACATTTATAAACGCGCTGATATGATCGTGTGGCATTATCACTGACTGAATATTCAACACAAAACCTGTGTTCTTTGTCGCTCAACTCCTTTTCTGCTTTGGTTACTGGCTTTGCCGGTTTTCCTTTAGCCTTCACCCTTGGATCTGGCATATTCCCTCTTGTCTGCTCGTACTATTTCCTCATGCTGCCACAATAACCAAAATTACGCGCACGTTCTGCCAAGGCGTGCGAAAATCCGCATCCGATTGATAATTCTCCTGATCTGGCTGCAGCTCAAACGGTACTCCCGGCAAAGAACCATGATATTCCGACCATCGAATTTTTCCGCTATCTCCTGGTCGCGCTTCCTGTGCCGCATGTAATGGGGAAAGTAAACCCTCTGGCCTGCGAATGTCTCAATTATCGCCGCCTTGATCTGCTCATGTGTCGATAGTTCCGGCAGTGATAGGCAGACCGTTTCAAGGATTTCGCTAGCGGACTCCATGCGGGAAATTATCACAATGTCTGTCATGTATCACCCCTCTCTGATGTTTTAACTACCGTTTGACCGGGCTGGCCGGTCAGCTAAAAGTTAGATCACTGCTTCACCATCTTGCTTGGTGCGGAAAACCGTCATTGCGTGACCTTGCGGCCAGTCATGAATGTCGTGTAACCGCATTTCCGAATCCAGTACAGCGCACTCAACCTTGCACCGCTTTGTAGCGAATTCCTCAAACGCTTCTTTAGCGTACCGGACAGATTTACCAATCCAGTACATCCGCTCGGCCTTTGGCAGTTCGTGCCACTGGACGTAATAAATATCGGTATCAGGGATGTCGCAGATGAGTTCGTAATCACTATTTTCCTTCTGCCACTCCCGGCACTTCGCAACAAATTCCTGCATGATTGCACCCCTCGTACGTAATCTAACCAGGACGCCAGACACCGACCGCCAAACACCCGGCGGGCGGGTCAGCGCCATGGCCGTTATCTGGCTTTCCGATGTTTCAACCGTGTAAGCCGTCGCACGTTTAGCCGGTTTGATTTTTTCTTGCCACCTTTGCCTTTTTTGATTGACCAGTGGATTCGACAACGACTTGCCCTGTCTGATCGTTCCAACGCATGAAACGCATCCCACATCCTGTCGAAGTAATTAAAATTGATAATTGGGTAATCCATCACTATTCTCTCCGATTGAGGGCGCCAGATAACCAGATAAATGAAATCAGTCTCCGCTGCGCTCCGCTGTTTTATTTACAAGCCGTTATCGGTAACTACTCTCCGATTTCCTTTTTTGCTGTTTGAGCCAGCATCCACGCTACCCACACGAACAGCAGAGCCAGCGGAACGGTGATCCATGCAGATACCCACGCATCCTCAATCAATCGCATATATCCGCGCTGGCCTATTGCATCCTGCTCAAGTGACCGTGTGGCGGAGTTCATCAGCCAGCCAGAGAAAAAGAGTTTAAGCCAAGGTTTCATGATTTTCCCTTTCAAAATAGATGCTTCCGATAACCAGAACAGTGGAACAGCCCTAAAACCGGCTGTTCACCGTCTGGTCGGTTGTACATCTCTAGTTACTGTGCCAGTAATTCCGGATTTTCGTAGATGTTGCCGATGACTGCTATTTCCTTTGAGTTAGCAATATTCAGCAAGAACATCAATTCAGGAGCATCGACATTATACATCTCCCACTCAACGGTGCTCTTTATCTCTACGTGGAAAGCCGCCCATGAAAACCCTACGACCCCAATCAGCCGCGCTTTTTGTACCTGGCAAAGAGGATTTGTAATCGACACAATATCCCCTTCGTAAATCTCCTTACCGTTCTTGTCCAGAAGTCCGGTAAACTGCATCGGGTCAGAATACCCGCCTAAAAATACCTTGCCATTCGCAGAGGGGAAGAACATCCCCCACGCCTTACCTTCTGACAGTTCCCCTGCGGCTACAATTACGTTGTCAAAGATCGTCATTTCATTCACACCGGTTGCAAATGCTCGGAACTTGATATTTTTCATCTTCGTGGCTCCTTTTCGTTAGATGTACAACCATCGGCAGCACCAGACCATAAAGCCGTCTGGTGTGCCTCAACTCGTTATCTTGGTTCTAGCTCCTGCATCAGTGCGTCAGCAAAAACAACACACCTCCGCGCCAATTCTTTCTCTACTCCCGGCACATAGGCCACGGATTGCACGAACCCTTGGAGCACCATTCCGGCCAACTGATTGCGCCATGACATGCGAACTTTTGTCATTTCATCATCCATGCGAATTATTTTATCTCGCTGCATTTTGAGTTGCCGTTCCGCTATTTCAGAGTGTTTTTTCCAGTTGCATTCGGTGTAGTCTGGGTTGCCACATATCGCGCAACGATTTCCTTTCATAAACTCCCCTTCCCAAGATAACCAGCGTTCCGACCCGACCGATAAAGCCGGACGGGTCAAACGCCAGCCGTTAGCGGCAAGCCGCGCAAAGTTCCGGTTCAGCCTGCCACTTTTCGGCATTGGCTTTCAACTCGGCGTAAATTTCCGAACGGGTCTTGATTTGTCCGTCTGACCGCTTGTTGAACGGGTTGATCGTCTGCGAAAACGTCTTGCTACGTGAGAATCGCTTCCCACACTGGCATTTCATGCGCTTCGTTGCACCCCATTTGACTTCCTCGAAGGTATACCGTGTCATTTCAAATCACCTTTCCGCCGCTAACCAGCGGCAGGACGGGGCGTTAAACCCCTCCCGTCAGCCTTGTCGTTAAAAATCCCCCACAACCTCAATCCGCTTCCGTTCCGCCATATACTGCGGATCTTGCCGGATGCGGTTGTGCATAATCACCGCCGCCTCTTCCACTGCTGCGAACGCCTGCAACAGGGCGGTTTTGGTTTCATAAACAGCAGTGAACTGATCCCGCCATGTCTCCTGCGAGCGTTTCAATGCCTGTTCCAGTTGTTCGATTTTGATTTCCATGTTACGGACGTGGCGCTGTTCTTTGGCTGTCATAATTTCCCCTTTCTCTCAAATTTCCATTTTAAGCCGTTTTTCCCTCTTGCGGCTGTCCTTGCCTTACCCGCCTACCTATAAACGTTTTTAGCCTATATTCCGTGGCTTCTACGCCATATATTGAAGGGTATGCGTCAAAGATTCTGTCAATTTCGGATTGTGGTACCTTTTCGACCCGGCAGATCGCCTGCCGCTCTTCGCGGAGTTCTTTTTGCGCGGGGGTCATGCACCAAACCTCAAACCGCTTTCACCCTTGACCTCTTCTGTTTCCCGAAAATGGCACACCAGCCCCGCAGCCTCACGATCCCACCCCATACCAGGGTAATCGTGGTTCATCGCCTTCATGCCTTCCAGCAAACCATCCCGGTTCAGTTTTCCGGCCAGATACCCGTTTATAAGTCTCCCTGCGTCCGTTGCTAGCTTCTCGCTGCGCTGGCCAAACGGCTCGTAAGCGATCTTGGCAACCGGCCGGGGCGGTATCATAGACACATACCGTTTCAGTGCGAACGGGGAAGGGAATCGCTCTTCGTGCATGATTGCCAGACTGATGCACTGTTCTGCATCGTCAATGGTCAGGTGCTTGAGCGTTAAAAAGTTTAATTTTGTTATATCGCGGTCAACCGGCTTGTTAAATGCCTTGTACATCAGCAACATTGCCACTGCGAACCGTTCCATATCGTTATCGACCATTTCTCATTTCCTCCACGAAAGCTCTGGTTTCTTCAAGGTCACGCTGCTGCCTGATATCTGCGAACGTCTGTAAACGGGAAGGCTTCACTATCGCCAGGGTTGTCTGAGGTTCATCTTCCCATCTGCGCTGATTGAGATATGTTGCCGGATTCGGAATATATCCGTCTTGCCACTTTTGGCTGTTAGCCTGCCATTTAAGGGCATCCAAAATAGTCTTGACCAAAGGCTTGCATTTCTTCCACGACTTCCATGCATCCGCTTTGCCTGTCTTAACCGGATACACCGACCAGAATTCTAGAAAGTCGTCCGAGTATTCGGACAAATGTTTAAGGTCTTTCTTCTCTTTCCTTTCCCTTTCCCTTTCCCTTTCCCTTTCTGTACTTCCGGCGGAAGTTATCTCTTCCAGCGGGGTTTCTTCCGCCGGAAACTCACTTGGAACGATGTTTAAGGCGGAATAAACCTTTTCAGCGGTAGGGAACGAGTCTTTCCTTTTTCTATAAGCATCTTCAATCCGGTTAAGGAATTTGGGACATAAAATTACTTTGTGTTTCGTCCATAAAAAACTATCTATGGCCTCTAGTTTTGCCAACATTTGGAGGATACTTCCGGCGGTTTCATCGTTCTGGCGAGTTTTTGCCGTCAGAAACTCCCATTCAGCGGGTTTCTGGCAGTCGATATAATGGCTATCGTGACTCCCTAACAATTCAAGTAATTTGAACCAGAAAGCATAACCGTCATTTCCCCACCGCGACTCCAATATTTGCATAGTTGAGCCGTGTGTGGTGTCGTGGGGGAAATAATCGACAGTTGATTTTTTTGGGCGTGCCATACATCACCCTCCAATCCGATACGAATAAAGATTTCTTTGCATGGTTTCATCACCTTAAAAAAAGAAACGCCTCGCTAGCCGGGGAAGCGACTAGGAGGCGTTTCAGGTTATCGGCAAACGATGGAGTCTGCCGCAACCAGGCTATCACGTTCTTCCCAACGTGTTTAAATATTCAATTTTTGTAGAATTACTCTAACAAACATAGAGTCACAAGGCAAGCGGAAACATTTATTTAACCGAAGCAACGGCGCGCCCGGATTGTTCAAGTACTTGTTTTAGCAGCGCCATTGTATTAAATAAGCAGGCGCACAACGCTTCTTCCAGGGGTTCTGCCGCTTCCGCATCGTATCCTCTAGAATGAAGCCATACATCCATGTCATGCCGTGTTTTTGAGTCGTACAGAGATGCCATGTCTATGTTTTTTTGCCAGTTATCCGCATCCCTCTGATTGCCTGCTGAATCGGTCTGGTGCTTCCGCATGTATTCGGCGAACCGCTTCAACACCATCGGGTTTAAGTAGCCCTCATACTGCAGTTTTTCGCCCAATGGTGAGCGGGTGGCTCCAGACGAGAATGTCCTGATATTTTTCGATTGTTCATCGTT
>Ga0074195_1002116_pt1 | contig 23761 bp, 16 predicted proteins | sample EPASupsiteHSE623_FD_64525 | JGI IMG/M metagenome (GOLD analysis project Ga0074195, IMG submission 64525) | Bioremediated contaminated groundwater from EPA Superfund site, New Mexico - Sample HSE6-23 | ecosystem: Environmental > Aquatic > Deep subsurface > Groundwater > Contaminated ... | reverse complement strand
CCAGAATTTGTTCAAGTTAAGAAAGCATGAGGTGAAATAAAATGGTAGACACTTATTCATTAGGTATTCAGAACAGTGAAATTCAAAATGCACTGAAGGCTGGATCGACCGCCATATCTCGTTTAGTTGATATCAATACATTTCGTAAGATGGAATTTATCGACGCAGTTAATATGCGAACTACTGAAAATATTGATGTTCACATGTTCTGTCAGGATGATGAACTTGCTCCACTATTCGAGATTGGGGAAGGTACCACCGGTGCTTACAGCCGTCCAACTCAATATGAGAAAGTTATTCACCTTACCAAGTATCGTTGTGGTGTAGAAATTACCGATGAGTCCAAGATTCGACTAGATCGTGCAGTACAACTCACCAATTCCATTAAGAGCGCATCCAAGACTTTTGCATGGAATCGAGATCTAGAAATCCTACGAACATTCCTCACCAGTTACGGTGTATCTGCAACTGCAGGAGCAAAGTGGAACACTTCAGCAGCAGATCCAGCAGGTGACCTTGGCAATCTCATTGATGCAGCATTTACTAAGGATATTGCAAAGATCTCTGAAGACGATATCAACAACATGGTTGTGTATTACCCAGCAAAACTATATTCCCAGATTCGTCAGCCAGCAAAACTCTTCGAAGCGTCACAGGCAAATGTCCTTGTAACCAGATCACAGGTCAACACTACTGATTTCCAGTGGGCAGGAGATAACTTTGGTATCACATGGGTAGGTTCACAGAAACTCAATTATGTTGGAAAGACTGTCTGTGTCATTAAATCCGATGAAACTGCAGATCATTACACCTACAGTGGTTCTGAAGTTCCTGAAGTAGAACAGGGTCGTGATGCACGAGAAGGAACTGATTACTGGATTAACACTCGTTACTTCGGTACCATGGTTTATCCAAACTCCAAGAATCAGAAGAACAACAACGATCGTATCATGGTTCTCAACACTGTTTGTGATCCACTTACCATGGGCAACCAGTAAACAATATAATATTCACTTATATTATATTATATTTTATAAACTAATTTAGCACATTTTAGTATAAATTAGTAACAAATTCATATGACACGAAACTCTCCATCATTTGTTTTTTATAAAGACAACTTACACATGTTGTTATGATTGATGTATCCACTTTGATACCTAAACTTTACCATAGTCTCAATGAAATAGGTATCGATCGATATGACACAAAACTTGCATACAATGATCTCAATGAAGCCTATGAAATCATTAAAATGATAGGCGATACCCTCGATGTTGACGTAGACATTGCATATAAACCTACCTCATTATCACGATGTATCTTAACTTATGCAAAGTATCTTGGATATCGTAACTACACTAGATTGGCCGAACAACAAATGGATGGTGGACCATCAACCAATCAAATTCAAGTTGTATATGATACTGCTGAATGTCAACGATGTCTAACCTATTTATTTGGTGTTCAATTTGATGAAACTTTATTACCAAAAGTGCTCACTGAAGAACATAAACCCATATTACTTGCTATCGGCCCAAGCATTGTTGATAGCCCAAGACCCAGATACACTGGCACAAATAGACTTAACAATCAAATATAAAATAATTCCACATACTATTTTTAAATTGTAAACGCCGATCTAATTTGTATGGCATTTTTAAATCCAGCAGCGATTAAATTAACACCAATAAATTCAAATACGCGCATATTTAATTTAGTAGTTAATCCCAGTATATTTCATAGCAAACCAAGCACTAACAAAGGCATCAATTCCTTACAAATTAGTAAGGGCACCTACTTCTATATGTCAAAAAATTACCGTATTGATAATGCGCGTCAAGCCCAAATCAATGTAGCAAATAAAATGGCCCGTGACATCCAAGCCTTAATACTAGTAGAAGTTAAATATCTTCAAAAATTTTGGTATAACACCGTCAATAAGTATTTTAATCGTCGGGTAGCAGCATACAGTGCATGGATAAATGGAAGTTGGGTTGGTTACAATCGTTTAAAACATAGAAAACCACATCCATCGAATAAACCTTCATCAAAATATAATACAACCCGACAACATACTGGTCAACTTCGCAGATCCCTTAAACAAGGATCTGTAACTCCATTCGGTGCAATGTTATATGTGGCACGAGTATATGCTAAAACTAATAATAGAGATTATGTTGAAATATTAATACGTGGAGCCAAAGCAGGACCACGTGCATATGTTCCTAAACTTGATTTCAGAGTCAAACACGGTAAATGGAAAGGAATACCAAAAACTAGATGGGCGGCATGGCAACGAGTTTTTGTTCTAGAAATCAGAAAAGCCGAACAACGCTTAAACAAAAAGATAGATGCATATATTCTCAATATGGGCATACTCAACAAATCGGAACTTGCAGCAGTGCGCGCGGGAAGAACTGGTAGTCCAAAATATACCAAGGAAATTGAACAAACCGAGGCAAATTGGTTAAAAGAATTCAACGGAAAAGGATACAAAGCCCGCGAAGAAGTTATAAAAGCATACGCTGAAGAATCATTATGGCATGGTGAAAAAGGTCCAAAAGCGAGATTTATTCGTAGCGTACGATAATTTAACGCGAAAATAACTAGTTGTCATATGACTTTGTAAACGTGAAGTAAAAAACCAATGATGTGGGAGTAACACCACTGGGAAAAACCTCCACGTTTACAAAACAACAAGGTGACAGCCGTGTTGTGTGACTATTCATGACTCATTAGATGCTAGGAAACACCTTTGTCAACGATACTTACCCGCCCTTTCTCGGGTTGAAAGCGTTAATGGAGTGTCAACCATGAAATATCGTCAAGGTATTCGCTGTAAGATCTCCACGAATCTTACACTACCATATTAGCGTTGTAGATATATAAAACTAACGATCATACAAGTTGAAACATCGCACTTAAAAGTAACGCCAACACTTCTTACACACCATCACCATATCATTGGGATCCTTATCTTTAACTTCACTGATATTGCATCGTTTCATCACCCTTTCACACCCACAATAAGGACATCGCACCTTCATGAATTAATATTATGTTTCACTATATATAAAGTAAACGTCACCCAACTAATATGGTTAGGAGAGTTGTTAGACGCGACGATTGCAAAGTCATAGTTGAGAATACTTTAAGGGAACTTGGCTATGATGTAAATGCTGATATTACCAATGTTTTGAATGCCAAGGAATGCGTGGTGTATTATAGTGGCATACCACTGGATCTTGAATCCCAGATGAGTTATGATGTGAACGTTGAAATTACTATACATTTGAATCTGGATAATCAAAATGAATTACCATATGTCGTAGGTGAAATCCTTGCCAATGTAACTGAAGCAGTAGAAATAAGTGAAGTTCCTTGGTGTACTGGATTTAGATTTACCAGCGTGCAGCCAGAGATGCCAGGAAGTTTAACTACATTGGATATGATTGCTGTCTATGAAATTGAATTGGATTGGACTACAGATATTGGTATTGAACCATTCGCATAACATACTATATATTTAAACTTTTTTCACACCAACACAATAGATCACTCATTATTTATATGGTAAAATTTAAAAATAGCCCTTGCTATTTCCTAACGCGCGGAGGAATAAATACACATGGTACAAAGACAGTTAGCGGTCACAACTGACCCAAAAGCGTACGACGAAACTGAAGTCAATAATTATAATATTGCCAAGGGGTATGATCTAGCAAACGATTACATTAAATACCAGTCTGATGGTGGTGCAACCCCAACTCCGGCATTTAAAACACTTCGTATGCTTTCTCATGATGAATCAACCAAGCGTGATGTTATTCTTGAAGAAGCTACTGATCAGGCAGCACCCGCATCTATATATGGTGGTGTTGATAACCTAACCGGTAATTTCAATGGAGCATTTAGAGGTTGGGACTTCCACGAATCCGGGCTGCTCATGGGAATCATGGGTTATCAGACTCCGGTAGCATACGCAAGACCTGGTGGAACTGGTGGAACTTCAAATGGATATGCATATGAATTATCTGTAGTTCCAGCAACCCTTGCACTTAAAATCGTAGATAATAATGCTAAATCTACTGCAGGTGTAGGTTCCACTCGCGTTTATCGAGGAGTAGGTATATCATCTGCCGAAATTTCACTTCAGGCAAAAGCGTTTGCCCAGATCAACTGCGCATGGGTAGCCCGAAGAGTTGAAGTTTTCCCAACTGGATATAACTCTACCAACGAACCCGCTGGAGATCCAGCAATGTTCTACAACGCGGTTCTTAAATGGACTCCAGAAGGTGGAAGTGTAGCAGCATTCAAATGTCAACAGTTCAGCATCAATCTTTCCCGGCCAATCGATACCGACGATTATCTCATCGGATCTGAATTCCTTGCAAATCTCATCTACAACGGTATCACCGACCTTGGTGGTAGCATTACTCTATCTGCAGCCGACTACGATAAGATTTCCAACACTATGACCGGTTCAGTATCATCCAGCGTATACACTCTCGATCAGGGACGGCTTGAATACTTTGGTGCAGTTTCAGGATCTTCAACTACAGTCCTTGGTAATCAGATTCCAAGTGGACAACTTGAAATTCTCCTGCACAGTGCCAACGGTGACAAAGTTGTTACATATATTCTTGCAAACAAGTGTAAACTTACCGAAGCAAATGCAAGCGCACAGGGACTTCAGAAATTCAACAAGACTATCACTTGGAAAGCACAGATCAATAACACCGATAAATTCAAAATCGCCGTATTCGATCCAGCAAACAACGCCGCATGAGTATATGGTATGTAAAGGATATAGAATCCTATACTTCACCAACTCATAACTTTTTTAATCATTATATTACCATTAACTTGTATTATATAAAGTAAATCATACAAATTCCTTTAATATGGCAGTCAGAGGAATTTCAATATCAGCAGATGGTAGTTCATATATACATTTACCAATTACTGATACACAACACCAAATTCAACGTAATTTGATCTCTGAAAAATCGCTAAATATTGCCGGTGAACCAAAGATAGTGGGCGGGCCTTTTGCATGTTCGGGATCATTTTCTGCTGCATATCGTCCAGCAATTTTTACAGATCTTATAGAACATGGTCTGTTAGGCAAAACTGGAGGAGGAGTATCAAATGATTTCACCCTGTACAAGAAATTAGCCACCACCGATGAATATGGCCAAGGACTTATATTTGGAAGCATAGGATTGAATTCTTGTGAAATATCAATGAAGGCTGGAGAATTTGCAAAATGTAATTTCAATTGGGTAGGAACTGACGTTGTTGCAACAACCTCTGTAACTGTCACCGCAAGTCCATCATATGATGATCCAATTCCAGTATTTTATAATGCAGTGATTGGTGGCTATAAAGTAACAGGAGTAACATTAAAGATTTCACGACCTTTATCAGCAGATGATTATGTAATTGGTAGTGAATATACACAAAGTATCATACAAAGTGATCAACTTACCATTGAAGGTTCATTTGAACTTGCAGCAAAAGATGCAAGTAACTTACTTGGTAGAGTAGCATATACTGGAGATACCACAGGAACTTATCCACCGGCAGTATTAGCATCCAATAAAAATACTGCATCATTAGGTTCACTTGTAATTGTATTTAATGATCCAGATGGAATTTCACCAGCAATACAAACAATAACTTTAGACGATTTGTGGTTATCTGATGGATCTGGGAGCGCAAGTGGTCGTCAACGATATCAAAGAACAGTAAATTTCAAATGCACCTCATCAAGCACCACAGGAATTACATTTTCATAACTTTCCCATTTATAAATAGACAAATCACCATTCACTCACTTTATAAGTAGTAAACTTTTGACAAGGTGATGATGACCGCAGCGAAGAAAGAAATAGCAAACGAAAGTAGTATGGTGAAGGTTACTGATCTAGAAGTTCCAAAGGGTGAAATTTGGGTTCGTAATAAAGATAGTGAAATCTTCAAAATGAAAGTTCCAATGGGCTCACTAGGTTGGAAACATTTCAGAATTCTCATGGAAGTTGAAAATGTGCGAAGTGAATGTCCACGAGAAGGAATTTTCATCCCTGAAACTGAACCCATCATCGAAAAAGGTAAGCCAGTTCTCGATGCTAACGGTGAACCAAAACTCAAGAACAAACTTGACGCAAATGGAAAACCCATCATGGTGCCACTACTCGATGAAAATGGCATTCAACTTGAACGTGTTCTAGAAACTCCAAGACTCAAAGAAGTCGTCCTTCTATCAATGGATAAATGGGTTGAACAGATCCTTCCAAACATTCTTATTGAACCAAGTTCTTTCGATGAAATTCCATGGGGTGATATCTACTCGTTGTTTAGTGCAGTTTCGTCAAACTCATCGATAGACAACAGTGACTTTCGAAATACTAACGAATGATGAATTATACCAAGGCATAATAGACGATCCAGATGAATATATTTACCGAGAAGAACAAACCAAAAAACTTCTCGGTATATTGTGTTGGCATAAAGGATGCTTCGCCCACGAAATCTTTGAAGATCCTGAATGGACCAATCACATCCTATTCAACTTGTCAGTTGCAAAAGCATTCTATCATCAATACATAAATGATATAAAAGGCAGAGGCCCAGCCTAGCCCCACAACCTTTTATATAATTCACCTTGTTATATACAACAGCAAATTATATATAACATTAGAAACAACCTGTATGTGCACAACCTAACTAATAACACAGGAAACAAGATCCGATCCAGATCCATTCCTTTGTTGTTTGTTATGGCATTGAGGTGTTTACCTTGATGATTTATATCTGTGCATTTGCTCTCAACATCAACACGACTATCAGCGCGAAACCCGATGATTTTGGCCGGTGGTCGAAGTTGCATGACGGTTGAATGCCAGTCGTAATTAGAGTTTACATTTCTATTTTAAAGATATACACGAAATATATCATATTATATATGGTAAAACCACACTAATCTAGTATGGACGTTATTTCAATTGGAAAAGACTATACTTCTGAAATGGGTGGCAGATACGCTGCAACTCTCGCAGATGTTGGTATTGTTCAGCCAAATTCCCTACTAGTTATCAATAGCGAGGATCGACAGTTTGTTGCAAATGTAATCGGTGTGGCAAACATCGCGGGATCTACCATTGCTTACATCGGCAACAATGTTGGAGTCATCGAACAACTTACCATGGGCATTGGGCGACTTGTAACTGCAAATGCTCCTGGAAGAGATGTCATCACCGCCGCTGAAAATTACAACTATGGTCCAGTAACCGTGACACAGACTAACACACGACAGTCTAAAACAGCAGTACCAGAAACTCCAACAACTGAATAATCACCACCAAACTCTATTTTTAAAACGCTACCATTACTGTCTAATTGACAATCCAAGGCTAAAACAGGCGCACATACCTAGCCATAACAAAACAACAAAGAAAACCAGAACGAGTCTAGGCTTTCTGTATTGCTTCGTTACTGATGTGCACATACAGGTGGATCTTGACACTATATAAAACTAGTGATCACATTACTAACATACAACTTCTGTTATAAATAGTAAACGCCGACATCCTAGTAATGTCCGCAAAAAAAGGCATACAATATTTGATGGATATGTTTGAATCAGGTGAATTCAGCATACCTGAACTTTCGAATATTGTTATCAATAATCAAAATCCAAATAAGCCAAATGTAAGTGGGATTGAAGAAGCCACGCGAATGGTAAGTAAGATTGTTGAAGGTGTAAAGCCAATTGCAAGTAATAACATCACGCAGAATATATCAGCACAAATTTCATCAGCCGCCCAGTATGGTCATGGATATGATGCAAGAAGTTTAGCAAAACAAGCCGAAGATAAAAGGATTGCTGATCTAAAGTATAAAGCAGAACGAGCCAAAAAAGTCTATAAGAATCAGCATATGGTTCCCAAGGGAGTAACTCATGATAATAGGTTAGATACCGATCCTCTATATGTGAATCTGGCTAAAAAGTTCAAGGCAATAGGAGATCCAGTTCCACCACAAGGTATCAGGAATAATGCCCGATATATGAGTTACACTGGACAAATTGATCCACGTAGACATATACAGTTGGCTAATGGTGGATTATTGAATCGTGTGAATATCAAGACAAATTCATATGGTAATAGTTATAATCTTGGAAAAGTGTTGTCTCGTGGAGGAATTGAATATCTAATTGATAATTATAGAGGAAACAAAACATTACAGATTACCAAGGGTAAAGATGCTGAACGAGTCAATGAAGTTGCTGAACTATTTAATAAAATTATTGTAAATAATCTGGCAAATCAATATGATCCAAATATTCACAGTAAACCTGCTGTATTGGGATTTGGTGAACACTTTGACAAATTTATGGGAAATATGCCAGAACATTGGCAACGAGCATTAAGTGTTATCACAAAGAACAAACCAATACTTTTTACTCATGACGATTATTTAAATAGACCCCCAACTGTTCGTGGGTATTGGGATCCAATGGGAAGTTCTATATTTACAAGACTAACTAAAGATCCAGAACAAATTCAACGAACGTTGATGCACGAAATGGCACACGCATTTTATGCAAAGTCATCAATGGGTTCACAGCGACAGATTCAGCGTGCATTGAGAAGCCAGGGACTTAAACTTGACAATAATGACTATTGGAAAAAACCAACTGAAGTTTTAGCACGAGCCATTGGATATCGCGGTGCATATGCACGCGGCGGAATTGCTAATTTCATGAATGGGGGGTTGGATTCTGATGAAAGACGAATTCGTGCAGATCAAGTTATATTTGAAAAATTCCTTGAACAAAAATATATAGATACTGAAAAACAGATAAGAATATTACGTGGTGGAACTGGATCTGGGAAAGGACAATACTTTGTTGATGAAAGTCGGGAAGATATTGCACGAATGTATGCAGATGGTATAGGTAAAGGCTTATATGAAGTTAAATTACCAATTGAAATGTTAGATAAATTAAAAGATTGGAGAATTTCAACAACTATACCAAATGCTAGTGGAATTTTAAAAGTTCCAACTGAAATTGCTAAAATGGCAAGACCAGTTCCAAGATCATCTATAAAAATTAATAAAAGCAAATTTGTTAATGGTGGACGAATTGAAGGTTATGCGGAAGGCACTAATGGGCCAGTAAAGGTTCCTTATGGTGAAGTTCTAAAGAACTATGCAAATGATCTTACATTGGCAGGAATACCCCTTGACGAGATTGCCAAGCGATATTCCACTGCACATTTTACAATGCATGGAAAAGTCGGTGATGTTAGTGAACTAGTTAAGCAGTCATTAGCACCACATGTTACTGGTAGTCAGGAACTTTCTAAAAACTTCAATACAAGCAAAAATAGCATTGTATCGAATCTGGTTAAGAACTTGGCGTTGAGTGGTCACACTGCTGATATGAAGCAATTACTTGATAGTCATGGAATTGATCCAGCACAACAGGAGATGTATATCAAGGAAGGTTATGCACAACGCAGCACTGTTGCATATAATAACTTCATTAAGAAGGTTCAATCATTTGGTAATGACGGTGACGCACGTGATAAATTCCTTAAATCTATAAAAAGAGTTCAGACACGTAATCCAATATTTGGTGAAATTTCAGGAGATCCAACTACTGGAAATACCGTGGCACGACATGTTCGCAACTTATTAAAATCAAACGAAGTTGGTCTCATGGAACTTGGAATTCCCAGATCAACATTGAGAAATTATGATGCTCAAGTTGGTCCACAAGTCAAAGTCAATACCAAACAACCAAAATCAATTCCAAGTGTAAATAAAACTTTATCAGGAATATTTGGTAAAGTTAAAGCATTAGATAATTTTACTCGTGTTGGTAAGAATCTCCCACAATTCAGTATGCAGCGATTATTGAAGAGTGTGAAGGCTCCTAAAGTAACACCGGGTATTAATTCATTGCCAAATTTAAACTTCATGGGGAATTCAAGATCTAGTCACCGATATGGATTGCTTGACAAGTTGAAATCTCATCGTAATGACATTATGAGTATGGGGCTTCAGGGTGCTGGAATTGCAGGGTTCATAGGTCTTGGAACTCAATTGATGTCAACAATCCCGACGCCATTTAATGAAGGTGGATTTGCAAATGGTGGTCCAATGACAAGAAAAGATGCATTGAATTATTGGACTGGGCCGGGGTATGGTAATATTTCAAGTTATATGATTAATCCAAGAAAATTTAAAAATATTCAAGGTATTAATCCTAGTGAAATTGAAGAAATTGAAAGTGTTATTGAGCGATTAAATTTTGAAACAAGAAACCCATTAAATGATCCATTTTCTGTATTATTTACTGGACTATCTGAAGACAAATCTAAAAATATATTTAAACAGTTTAATAAAAAAGGATTTGGGATTTTACCAAGTTTTACATCAATGACCCCACGTGAAGACATAGCAAGTGAATTCGCAGAAAATGGAAATATATTACAAATAATTAATCCCGGTGATTTGCTTGGAACCAGAATTGATCCAAAAGAATCATTACAACCAATTGCAGAATATGAACGATTAATTCAATCAAAATTAAAGATTGCTCCAGTCGGTGGATCATTTGAAAGAAAAATAGCAGATGATTTGTTTAATATTCACCCAGTAAGAGCATTTGCAAATGGTGGGGATTTACTACGAAACTTACATACTGTAAAGAATGAAGGTAGCGTTGGTAAGTTGTTATCTGGGAATGCTCTAGAGTCAAGTATCAATAAGCACATTAGTGAATCAGATCTATATAACAAATTCTTGTTTTATGCACCAAGATTACCAACTAGCACATTAAATTGGAAGATGAAGAGCCTTGGTGCTAATGATGAACAATTAAGTCGGTTCATGGGAATGCAGGGTCGTGTTGTTGCAAATAGTTTTACCAAGGATCCAAAAGGCTTTAGATACTTCGCTGATGGTGGACAATTTGGCAATGTCATGGATCTAGTGGTGAAGCGTGCTGCTGGTGGTAAAGGTGGCATACCCGCTTATTTGTCTAATGATGAATTGAAGTTGTCGGCTGGTTACATGAAGCAGCATGGAGTAAACCCAAAGCAACTTGATAAACTTCGTGCATTTACTCTAGGTGATGCCAAACTCGATAACAGGGAACTTGCATCACTTGGTAATTTACCAACATTTAATTCCAGTGGTATCAGTGAGATTCATGCGCCGGGTGGTCCACGTGACGACAAAGGATTTGGATATCTTGAACCCGGTAGTTACATATTGCCATTTAATACGAGGAAAGCCCTTGAAAGTGGTGGGCTGTTAAATAAGGTTTCATCGACTTTTAATACAGTGCCTGCTTTTAAGGATGGCGGACTTCTTGGTTTTGCTTTTGGTGGAGATCCAGAATCAGAACGCCAAAGAAGATTGAGTGGGCTAGCAACTATTGGTATGCAACAAGCAGTCAACAATCCATACTTTAGTGGATTGATGATGCTCAATCAGGGTATCATGGATGGTGCACAATACAATCCAAAACGTGGTGTTAAACTTCCAAGTGCCACAATGATGCAACCGATCAAGGAAACTTACCAGCCGGGAATGGAACTCCCACAATTCATGAATCAGGTTATTCAGCATCCAAATTTCTTGAATGCGGTGGAGCAAAATGCCCGTAGAGGTGGTAATGTTCAGAAGGATCCAGAGGTGCTGGCTTCATCAATGGAAAAGGCAGTTGGAAGGTTGATTGAAGAAGTTAGAAGGGGTTTGATTCAAGGTGAGTATAAGTTTAAAAATCCAGTGCAGGAAAGTAGAGTCGAAGCAAATAAGCGACGTGATGGTGATCTTTCGAAATTTACTAATGAACGATACGATACAGTAGGTTATGCAGTTTCAACTGATAGCCATGATTTTATGTCATCAAGGATATATCCAGTTCAAAAAGCAAGTTGGACTGATATAAAAGATCCAAGATTTAAACAAACTGATTTATTTGGAAATATTATTCAAGGGCCACAGAAGTTACCTGAAGTATCTGCTGTAAGTAACTCATTTGCAAGTTCATTGAATCCACTTCAGATGACCATGGATCACTTTACTGCATTTGGGACTTCCACAGTAAGCCTTGGAAAGCAAATGGAAGGACTTGACGCAGTTGTTTCTAAAAGTGCTGAAGAAATTTCAATGCTCGTTAAGAACTTGTCCGGACTTGACAAAGGACTGGCTTCGCTTATTCACACTACTACAAATGGACAACAATTAGGAACAACCATTAATAGGATATTTGGACAAGGTAGAGATGGCTTTGGTAAAAATGCAGATCCGTTTACTGCACTCAAACAACATGGTGCAAATACCCCAATTAACATTAATCCATCTAAAGATGTAATGTTTGGAAGTACTAATCCATATCAACAGAAATCATTCAGTGAACTGGAACTCGGTGTTTATCGTGGGGAAATGGGTTACAATCGTAATGGAGTCAGTAATGACAATGTTCTAGGTATTCCATTTGCTCCAAATAATCAACAATTAACTCCAGTGGGTGGAATGTTACCAAAGGGCATTGCTCGCAAGATTAATGAAAATAAATATTTACAAGGAATGGGTGGTATATTTGACAAAATTGGTGATATAGTTGATAATATTCACACTCGCAAAGAAGTAGAAGGAACAGTGCATGGAACTGTTAACACAATTGTTGGTGGAAGATATTCAACTGGTGCAGAACGTGATACTCTACGTGAAAACAAAAAGAATTTCAGTGAAATTGAAGAAGCAATAACAAGCCATATCAGTAATATTTCCAATGGAGTTATAAGAGAAAAAGAAGCACGTTCTATGGTTACCTTCACTCCAAAAACCGCATATGATGGTAACATGGAAATCGCTGGTGCTGATATTACTGCACGAGCGGGCCAGTCTGAACTTGCTAAAATGGGAATGAAAACTCATGATCAGTTTAAAGTTCAAATTGAACAAATTGCAAGTTTGACTAGTGCTTTTGGTAAAGATTACCAGAGCAAACTTCAAAATATACTTGATGTTTCAGGCACACAAGGAACTTTACGTGAACAACTAGATCAGAGATTCGGGAAGGCTGATACTTCCAGAATGTTTACTGTTGGTAGCACTGGAAGTCTCAATGAATTATCAGCAAATGATCAACGTCGAATCACCAGTGCTGGATTTAATCCCAACGATGTAATGAAAGAACAAAGCAACTTACTGAATGGTGTTGTTTCTAGTAATTCCAAGATGACTGGAATCTTTGATACAGCCACACAAAAAGTTACTAAATTGGGTATTGAACAGTCCAAACTTAATAAGGCTGCTGGAATGTTTGGTGAGATTTCTTGGAAAGCAGCATCTATCAGTATGGCCAGTATGGGAGTTTACTTCTCCATACAAGGACTTGTAATGTCCATAGAAGGTGGACTTACCAAGATCATTCAACCATTAACTGATGTCGAAGGTTTATTCAAGAATATTGGAATGTCCAATGCCTTTGGAGTTGGTGCAAATCGAGCAGACAAAGTAATGGAAAAGATGGGTGTTAGTTCACAGGACATGCTCGATGCTTGGAAGAACATCACTGCAATGCAAGGTACAATCACCACGATGTTCGCTTCACTTGGAGCCAAAGTTTTCGGTAGTAATGACTTTGGTGATAAAATTATGAAGCAAGTTCAAGGATTGTTCGATGAATTGTCAACTCCAGAAAGTGTTGGTGCAATACAAGATTTACTACAATCAATTGCAACTGCAGTGCCAGAAATTATCAGCGCAGTGAAGGCAATGGTCAATATCATGAAAGTTGTGGCTGACAATCCATGGCTTATTCAAATGGGTGCCCAACTCTTGATGATTTCATTGTTGATTCAGCCATTGACCGCTGGATTCAGCGCATTATTCACTGTAGGTGCGGGATTCCTTAAGATCGGTGCATATATCAATGCGATGTCAAAAGCAATATTAATAGCAACTGTTGCAACTGATGGTTTAGCATTGTCAATGGGTGCACTATTATTAGATCTTGCTATAGTATTAGTTGCTTGGGAAGCCATTGGTCGCGCAATAGATCACGTATTTAAGACTGATATTCCAACACCAACTAAAATGATAGGAGGGTTCATTGATAGATTAACAGGAAACAATACTGGTGGTTTTGCAAATGGCACTGATTACTTGAATGGTCCCGGAACATCAACTAGTGATTCAATACCAGCGATGTTGTCTCGTGGTGAACGAGTCATACCAGCCGATCTAAACAAGAAGAATTTCGCTGCATATGAAGCATTAGAACGTGGAAACAAATTCAAAGATGGGGTTGACAGCATACAAACTCTACCCTCGATGTATAACAACACCAGTTCCACAGTATATAGATCCGATGCTTCATATAATACCTCGCAGTTAGCAACACCCCTAACAGACAGTGCTGGTTTCAATCAAACCACCAGTAAAGTGCTCAAGAATGCAGCAACTCCAAATGCAATTCGTGTGGAGGTTACTAATTGGGATGGATCTGGCAGTGGTGGTGCTTTAAATGGTTCTGAACCTAGTGCAATGGAAATGGGATTACCAACTCTTGGTGGATTTAGTAGTGGTGTTAGCCCAATTGAAGTTATTCGTAAAGCAATTGATGCTGTAACAAGAAAACCAAAAACTGGTGGAGAAGATGATCCTAACAAGAAACCAACTAATGACGATCCAACAAAGCGTGGTTTCTTTGATGAAATCACACGTAAGTTATTTGGTGAAGAGCCTCCAGTAAAAAGAACCAGTGGAGAAGATGATCCAGTTAAGAAAACTAGAACTGAACGAATTAAAGAAGCATTTGATGAAGCAATGAGACGCTTGTTTGGCGAAGAACGAGTAGGTAAGTTAAAGGAAGTTTTCAATAAATTCAAGGATGCATTTGATAATACATTGAAAGATACTGGTAGCGATATATCAAGATCTGCAAAGATTAGTAAGGCATTTGAAGGAATTAAAAATACATTTAACAAGGGATCTTTGTCAACTGTAAATGTATATGACAACCCAGATGCATATAATGAAGATGGAACTTTAAAAGATGCGTATACAAATACTAAATCACAAAGATTTAATTTCAAGTTACCAGAATTGAATGGGAAAACTGGATTAGCAGCAGCAACTTTAAAGGGATCTATTACTGAAGCACCAAAGGCTGGAAATGCTGATATTTTGATGGCACTTACTGGATTTGCACAAGGTCCAGAAGAAGCAAAGGCCGCACTTGCAAATATTGTTGGGATGGGTGCAATTTTCGGTGGTGTAACTGGCGGTCTTGGTCGTGTTGCTGAAAAAGGTTCCACTGAAGCCAGAAGAAAATTCGCAGGAAAGGCATTAAGTGGGATCACTAAATTTGCAGGAGCCGCAGACGAAGCAGCACTCCCACTTGCTGTTATTGAAGCAATAGATGTATTTAATGCAGCAGAACAAGGAAAGAAACTTCCAAATTCACCAATATCATTTTTAACGGGTGATGCTGGTAACTACTTTGGAAGTGTGGGAGTTGAAAATAAATCTCAAGAAGATTTAAAGAATTATAAAGGAGTTACCAGTGCAATAACTCAACTTATGCCTGGAATGTTTGGAGACATGTTCAGGTTATTGAGGTCTAGTGATGTTCCAAGACAGGCACTATCCAATGTTACATCTGATTATGTAACTAAACCACTCAACCAGTTTGGAGAAAACAACATACAGGTTGAGAATAAAAGTTTAATAGATAATTTATATGATCCAGCAAACATTGGCAAGATGATCCTCCGAACAATTACCGATGTTCCTGACTTTATAAATAGAACACAGGGAAGTTCTGCTGCAAATCAATCTGCTGGTTTATTTATTGGAGTGGAAGGATTTGTAAAATCATTACCAAGCATACTTAACACTGTAAAGGAATTAGGTAAACAAACATTATCATTGTTTACTCAACGACCAATTGATACGGTAAGTGCAGCAACTATGTCAATTACCGATGTTGGGCAATCATCTAATAGTAACATTGCTCGTAGTGGACAGATCCTGAAAGGTGATACAGCACAAACTCAAGCAATTAATGCTTACAACAAACAAACTACAGCAACTTTAAAGTTAACAAGAGCAATGGATGATAATGCAAGATCCATTGCTGACTATAACAACAAGTTAAACACAAGTTCACTTCAATTTGTTGCAGGGAAGGAAACCACCAATGAAACAACCTTTGGAAATACATATGCAATGTCTTCTTTCAATGGGAGATTACCAGCAGATTTACTCAACGAGAAGAAGGTTGCAACCAATCAATCTGATATCATTGGTGATTCATCGAATTGGAAATTTGTAGCAGGTAATGATCTGAATGCGCAATTCCAAAATGCACTGGTTGATAATAAACTTGGAGGAAGTTTATCAAACGACACTCGCAATAGCATTTATAATGAAGTAATGCAAACTTATCAGACTCAAATTCAGCAGGCTCAAGCACAAGCATCTGTATCCGATGTATTAACTTCCAATGGAATGCCAAATATGGAAGCACAAAAACCAAGTGGTGGAAATTGGTGGATACAAGGAACAACTGGAAAGACCAGTTATTATGAAGATCCCAACGGTAACAAATATGGCTTTGAGAATGGTTACCTTGGAAGTAACAATACCACAACTGGTTCTCAAACAACATTAGCCAACATTGTTTTACCAGAAGTCAATAAACCTGTACAGGAAACTCCACAGACCGCCAACATCAATCAAAAAATGGATGTTAGTCTAAATGTAAGTGGAACAACAGATAGCCAACTCAAGCAAATGATAACTGACACATTCAAAGAATTGATCGCTGAATTAAAACGCGGAAACAATGTAAGTGGAAATTAAAATCTAAAACCACATTCATTATTTATGAACAATTAATACAGTTAATGAACAACACCAACCTCACTATAATCTAACTTCAATATAATCTAACCTCACTATAATTTTTAATTTTCCCCATACATTTACTATTTATTAATCATATAGTAACTATACATGTGTTTTATATATTGTAAACATTAAAACACCATGATATTATGTTGGTGTTGAAGGAACAATTTTTGAATATTGATATGGATGATGGTGTAAAGAAATTTGTGGTTCAGGATGGAGCAACCCACAACATCAAAATTTATACAATAAACGACACCAAGGCAAATAATAAACAAATTCAATTTGGTGGACAATCTAGTGTTCCAACAACCCAATTATTAGGTCGCCAACCTGATAATGTAAGGATAACTGGGCGCATTGGAGAATATAATAAAATTAATAGTATATTATCTGGAATTGCACCATATCGTATTGCAGGCACTAACAACATTTATAATTTATTTATGGTGGGATCAATACTAACTGTACAATCTGGTAGTGATCTTGTTCCTGAAATGCCTTTAGTTGATAAAGATGGGAATCCTTCGATGTGGATTGTTAATACATTTACTGTGAGAAGAAATATTAGTAAACGAACACTCCTAACATTTGAATTGAACTTACTGCGTTGGTATAAAGATCTACAGACAATTTAAGGTAATTTAAGGTAATTTAAGGTAATTTAAGGTAATTTAAGGTAATTTAACATGGTCATTAAATTCAATGTTTATAAAGAAGTTCTTCCAAATTCCGATGGATCAATTAAAACACCATCACCCGTAGGTCAAACTAGCGAAGTTTATATCGAGGATATTAGTGTATCGACGAGTTTAGAATCTACCATCATAACAGTCGGGAACATTCCTGAAATTATACCGCTAGGGCCGAAAGAACGTGTATGTAGAATCGTTGGTTCATTCAAGAACAACATGATCAATGATATCGGTAATGAAGTTAAAGATGAAACATTTCTAACACCATTACAGTATGATGATAAGAAACAGTTAGGGATGTTCATAAAATCAAATAATAGTTCTGAACTTCCTGAACTTGGTAATGCTTATTGGCGAATTGATGAATGGACTTGGAATCGGGATGCCAAGAAAATAGGCAAATATGAATTTAGTGCATCACTTGGTTATGTTTGGATGAATCCTGCTGAAAGTAAAATTTATGCTGAAAATTGTGCAAATAAGAAATCTCAAAATGTTCAGTTCTTTGCCAACATAGAAGGCACTACATATCCAATTTACAATATAAAATTACATTGTTCAGTATTTAAAACAAATGTAGCAACTTTCCAACTTCGTGATCAAGATTTTGATCAGTATGATAAAGTGTCATTAACATGTTCAAGTGTCCCAAATAAAGTATTTTTTGAAGGATTTATTAAAAGTAAAAGTAACACAACTAGTGGTGAAATTATTTATGAATGTTGGGAAAATGGTTGTGCATTATATGAGGTTAAATGTTGCAATCCAAAGCCCGGATTATTTAAACCTGCTCAAATGGTTAGAACCAATGTCAATGGTAAGCGATTAAAAGTTAAAGAAGTTGCAGACACAATATTAAAAAATAATTATGTAGATCATGATTTAATTGATTTTATGCCAAGTGAAGTAACATTTCGTAGTAATGTTATTGCAAGTTTAAAAACAATTCCAGGCAGAGGAAGTAATGTTTGGTTGCCTACTCAAGTTATCAGCGGTATGAACGTAGGAAATGCACTGGAATCATTTTTAACAAACCAGTGTAATCTATATATATGGTATGAAACAAATAAAATTGAAACTGGATTTATACGTGATAAAATAACATTAAATGATAATAATAAATCAAAATGGTTTATAGAAAATAGTGAGAAGATTTCAGGAAATGATGAAACTATAAAACCAGACTATGTAATAGTATTTGATGTAGATGGAAATGCAAAATGTTATCCTCCGGCTGGATTAACTGGGAAAGCCAAAAGTATTGCATATAAACTTAATACTAGTTTAATTGATATGGGATTGGATGCATATGCCCAAAAAGTTTATGAAGATCTTGTAATTGTAGATAAATCAAAATATAAAGTAAGATTTCCTGCAGGAACTATCGAATTTAAAGAAGCAGATTACTTTGAACAAATTGGAGATCTCACAATTACTCCATCAATGAATCCAAGATATTATAATGATAGTGATCCATTAAGCAATCCCAATGATTCTGTATGGCAAATCAAAGAAGTTACAATAATGGACGATGGGACAGATGTCATTATTGGGCCAAGTTATCGAAGTATTTTTGATATTTACGGTGCAAATTTACAAATTTGTGCAGAGGCTCCAACACCAACTGAAGCAATGAAATGGACGAGTGCCAACATAGTTGCCGGTGAACCAGACAACAGTTAAAGGTTACATATAAATTTAAAGGTTACATATAAATGATAATTAATGTTGGTTATAATTTATATAAATTATATAACTTATATAAGTTGACAAATAGTAGAGGATACCAAATATATGAAAATTGATGTTTTTGCTAATAAGCCATTTGTGCTTCCACCAGAATGCACTGGAGACATAAACATTACTGCAAATATAACAGAATTATCAGATCGTAAAATTTATACTCAACCAAACAACAATAGTGCAATCAGTAGTTATATAGTATATAATAATGTTGAAGTATCTGCAAATGGAACTATTGAAATAGAAGTTGATCCAGTCACACTTGTCACTCCACCATCCGGGATCATCACAGATTACAATTTAGATAATTTATTTATGATACCAGCATTTTATGACATTGCAGAAATAACGATAAATTATACTGTGAATGATACTGAAGATCCAAATGGGCATTTTGATGTAAAATGGGGAGCCAAAGTTGCACTTGCTGATGCAATGCCTACTTGGTATGAGGGTAATTATACTTATGATAGTAATGTCATGTTAAATATTATAAAAGGGATGAGTAGCGAAGTAAGTTATCCAAGTGCTGCAATTTACACTACAATGATAAGCACGTTTACTATGGATACTTGGCCAGGTATGCCCCCGATTGTGTTAGATTGGTTTCATGATACCGATGCAAATGGAAATAGCACATATGATATTAAACGTGGGTTATTAACTCCATTAAAATTTAAATTTACAGCAACTAACAATTTGGCATATAACTGTATATTAAATAATGTTCATATTCAATTTACCTGGTATTATCGAACAGACAATTTAATGATGAATATGCGAAGTGAAGGTGATAAAAAACAACAATATGCAAAAATTTTTACTCTTCCAAAGGGAAGTGAGCAAACAAGAACACCGGGATTGGATTATCCTATATATGGTATTACACAGGGATACCAACTCGATGAAATTATAAAAGTATATGCATTTTATGATACTTATTTAGATAAACAAAATGTCTATTTTCCAACTTGCGTGGAATTGTTACCAATGCCAAATACTAGTGGCCCGGATTTCCCAACATGTATTTGGAAGGCTGCTGCAGTTATGTCAGAAGATGACTTTATTAGAATATCTCAACATGGCACAGACGACAGCAGTGACTATCTAAAAGTAATAACCCCACAAATGATTGCATCGGATGATTATTATCATACAATCGATGTTAAAATTCAAGATGATCTTCCAGACAACGATGAAACTGCTATATTTATAATTACAACCAAGGTAAATGATGACGTTGATGATAAAATAACTACCACAGAACTCACTGATAATATAAGTAAATTACGATTTTATAATGTAGAAAAGTCATTTGATGAAGTTGCTACAGTTGCACGATCTGAAATTAATCCAGTATTTTATGAGAGACTATACAATACATACAAAGATAGCGTGGTTTTACAATCACGATTAGACGAACCTCTCTACTATATTGAATTTCTAGTAAATAATTTTGCAACATCTATTCCAATTTATAACAATGGAACAGTTATGTTCAGCGATCAACTTACTCATTGTATAGATGGGACTCGTTCAAGCGAATTGTTCTTTTTCGACAAAACTAAACCTAATATAATAAATGTGGTAAATCCAACAAATCATAAATATAAGGTAAAATTCCATGTAGATTATCATGTTTACAAGAATGTCTATGTATTTGGTGACAGTGAAATTGCATGGATGCCATAATTAGTAAATTTCAAGGTATTATATTATGAATGATAAAGCAAAATGTCAGGACATTATAGAATTGTATAGAATAAGTGATAATGGCGAATGGAATAAATCACTAGAAACTAATAATCATCCAAGCATACTACAACGAATATTAAAATCACTGGGATTGTATAACTGTGCGGGTGATGCACTAACTAACTACGCAATTAATGATTTAGCCGTTTATACAGCCAGCAAATATATTTATGCAAGTGTCGGTATTGATGGAACCAGTGGTACGAATTATGGATATACGGATCTTAAAAGTCCAGTAATGACAAGATGGTCAGTAACACCAAGCATCGTGAATACGTATAGTAGCGATCCATTGTTACCTGATACCGTTCAGTATGCTATTATGGCAACGTCCACCGGTGATTACACATTACAGGAAGCGGGACTCCATACAACCTTAACAGGAGGTTACATGGGCAGTAGACAAACCTTTGGAAATTGGCCTGTAGTAAATGGTGAAACTTTCGGTATGATTTGGAAGATTATCTATGGTCGTGGTTAATCGTGACAATTGGCAAAGCAGTTACAGCAAGGACTCAATTACTCACCACACAATCAATGAACATTCAACCATCAGGCGCATCTGAAGAATGGGTCATCCACAATATTATTGTACCATTTGGTGGATCCTGTGAATTATATGCTACTGATGGAACCAACAACATCAAAATGATGAATCTATCGATGTCCATTAACGTTGAGTTTCACCCAACCAACGATCATTACTACACAGTGAAAAATGTTGGATCTACCACCATATATGTTGGATATGATGGGCTTATTACCCAGGAGTAAAGATATTCGTGTTTCGATTTGTTGATGGAACAATCCCAGAAACCGAGGCAAACTGGTTATCATATAATCCAATCATACCTTATGGTGAAGTTGCGTTAAGTGTAGATACTGGCAACATCAAGGTTGGCGATGGGATTAGACAGTGGGCCGACATCCCATATACATCAGGCAGCATTGGAAGTCGTTCAACTGATACCCGTGCTCCTGTAGATGATGAAATTCCCTATTATAATGATTCATTATATAAATGGACATATCGTCTACAAGGTAAATTAGATACAGCCAGCAATTGGAATTCCAATAATACTGTGTATCCCAAATATACATTATGCTTGGAACTCAACGACACTACCAATGATCCTACCGGTCGGTTTAAAATTGGTGATGGTACAAATGCATTTAACCTTTTACCGTGGGCAGGTTCAGATGTAGATCTCACTGATTTTCCTGTAGGATATAGTATCGAATTTAATGGCACTTATATGGAACCAGCACACTATATCAAAGTTGGTGAATCAATAAGTGCTGAAACACCAACAGGAGATAGATTTGCATGTGATGATGGACAGTGGAAACAAATCAACGATGTTTATGTTGAAGGTCCATTATCATCATTGAATGGGACTATACCAATTTTTGATGGAACCACAGGACACAAACTAATTGATAGTGAACTATCTCTATCATCATTCCCGACTAGTGGTGGCACACAAAATGAAACATTTAGAATTGGCAATAGTGGACCACAATTATACAATGATAGTGGAAATCTAAAATTACTAACCAATGATTTGTTAAGTTCTGCAGATCTATCAATCCACACTTTATTTAGTGAATATGCAACAGTTCACGATACCCTAGTAATTGGATTTCCAACGGAACCAACAAGCGTATCACTGACAACTGATGGAACCTACTTATATGTTGATAGTGGAAAAGTATTTACTCATTTAACAGATGGAACTGGTAGTGGTCTAGATGCAGATATGTTGGATGGAAAACATGCTAATGAATTTGCAACAACTGGCGACATTACTACTACCATAGACGACGCCCTCACTTATTCCATAATTTTCGGAGGATAACATTTAAGAAATTATCCTAATATTTAAGAATTTATTATTATTATGACATTTAGGAGATTATTATGACAAAAACACCAAATAGTGAAACTGCAATTTTAACTACGTCTGAAACAGATGTATATGTTGCTCCAAGCAAAGCCGTAACATTGCTAATCCAATTAGTGAATACCAGTGGATCGGCAGTAACCTGTGAATTATGGTTAACTGATGCATCCAACACGAAATTAGCATGTCTGTTGCCAAGCCAATCAATCACTGCAGGATCGGGAACATCTGACACTGCAAAACATACAATATTAAACGGGTATAAAATTCGTGGATTAGCAAGCACAGGAAGTGTAGTGTATGTGGAAGTATCTGTATTCGAAGGTATGTGAAATCATCATGGCATTATTTAATCCACCAATTGGTTCTACAACAATTGCTAATGCAACAACTTTAAATGGAAAAACCGAAGGTCAATTAAGTGTTGATAATTCAGCAAAACTTGATGGATCCACTAAAGCAGAAGTTATTGCAGCATCAAATGGAGGAACACCATCATCTGATTTTCAATTAGACAACGACAACAATGGAGTTAAACTCACCAACGATACTGGAAATTTCATTATAAAAAATGATGTTACCGGCAAAAATGCTATTTCTACAGCATATCAATTTATAGCAATCAATTCCGACACACCCACAACGTTGTGTAAAATTGCCGGTGATGTATTTCGATTTGAAGATTCGTCACAAGGAACTGCATATGAACTGAAA
>Ga0074195_1002114_pt1 | contig 23781 bp, 24 predicted proteins | sample EPASupsiteHSE623_FD_64525 | JGI IMG/M metagenome (GOLD analysis project Ga0074195, IMG submission 64525) | Bioremediated contaminated groundwater from EPA Superfund site, New Mexico - Sample HSE6-23 | ecosystem: Environmental > Aquatic > Deep subsurface > Groundwater > Contaminated ... | reverse complement strand
CCTGCGCAAAAAGGGGGATGTGAGGAAAAACCCCGCTAACCCGGTCTAACCCAACCAGCCCGCGCAGAGGCCGGCCCCGGCGGCCCCCCCCGGAGGGGGGGGCCCGCCGGTGCGCCGTTATGTGCGGCTGGGCTTGTTAATACTGCTATATCTCAACGCTCAGAGGAAGGGTCTATATGAAATCTCGTGATAGGGTCCATGATAAGCATTTCAAATGCAAGATGATTGTCCGCAAGTATGCACGGGATGTTCGCATCTCGTTCAAAGACCTGTATTTGGGAAGGACAAGAGGAAACTCAGGCGGCAAGCGAGCAATCACAAAATTCTCTAAACGTTCTGCTCGTGAGTTACGCTTCGAGCTTAGAAACTCTTCCGCCCTTTGGAAAGCGATGATAACGCTTACCTATCCTTCTGATTTTCCCTGTGATGGCGCGATTGTTAAAGGTCATGTGAATGCATGGTGTCAATTCTTGCGCCGTCGGGATATTAAATATTTCTGGATACTGGAGTTTCAGGAAAGAGGCGCACCGCATTTCCATTTTCTAACGTCGGAAGAGATAGACAAGGGGACTGTCTCGCAACGCTGGTATGAAATTGTCGGTTCCGGTGATGAAAAGCACCTGCGGGCTGGAACGCGCTGCGATACCGTGCGCAATGAAAACCAATTATTCGGCTACATGGTTGGCTACCTGAAAAAGCTAACCCAGAAGGTCGCGCCGAAAGATTTTGAGAATGTCGGCAGGTGGTGGGGTTGTTCACGGGACATCATGGATTTTACTTGCAGGGTGTTCTCTGGCGACTTTAGGTCCATGACGGCTGAAATGCGCGATTATAGACGGTGGTACAAACATCACTTAAAAGGGTTCGGGATAAACTGGAAATGGAAAGGAGCGGGGTTTACCGCGCTGGACGGGTCGGCACCTTTAGCCACGCTTTACGCTTCCAACCATATCTTCAAGGACACGCCGAAGGTCGGCTACAAGCAAATTGACGGGCAAATAAAAAAAGTTGTTTGGACAAAAGGCAAGCCCGGATTCAAAGTCTTATGAAACCCAATGACCGCGCTTGTGCCGCCGCCGTCAAGAGAAGTCTTCTGGTTTATAGTCCTATGACACCGGAACAGGTTGCCTATGTTTGGGATCATATTTCTAAAGAACAGGCAGAATGGCTTGAGAAAAAACCTTTCTGGCGGCAAGTGGCTATAGTCCATAGCCTGTTTGAACGCTGGAAATATCAGGCCAAACTATGTGCGAGTCGAGAGTTTAGGGAACTGCCGGAGATTTTCAAGGATAAACCACCGTAGAAAGAGGTTAAAATATTCCGTATAAAGATGTATAATGTTGCTATATGGCAAAGCTTAAAATCAGCGATTATCTCACAGTGTCCGCGGCGGCTAAAATTTTAGGCGTCAATCCCATAACTTTGCGTCGATGGGACAAAGCTGGAAAGCTCAAGGCTAATCGTAATCCGATTACCGACTATAGATTGTATTTAAAAAAAGACCTTGAAAAATTATTAGCGCATATTTCTACTGACAGGAGAGACTAATTTATGCCAGGTAAATGTCCTTTTTGTAATCAAAACGCTGAAAATATACCTGTTACAGGGTATCCTGCCACGACCTATACATGCAAATTCTGCGGCGAATTCACTCTTGCACGTGATGCTTATGCCGACGAAGTATCACGAATGACAAAAGAACAAAAAATGCGAATTGCATCATTTACCAAAGCACGAACTATTCGGGGGCAAGAACCTATTTGGATATTTTCAAAGCAGGAATATTGTACTTCAGAGTTTAAAGTTCCCACTGCTGGACTGGATTTTATTCTTCAATCATTTCCAACAAAGATATCCGATAGATTCACGAAAGTGCTACTCAATCTTGGACAATGCACCACCCACTTTGGTGATGACATTGAATTTGAGCCATTAAAAGACTTGCCACTATTTTTTGCGTCTACTGCAACAGAACTGGTCTTTATTTGTCAAAGTCTTGAAGAAAGAAATTACATTACCAAAAGTTTTGGTGTTCTTAAGACTGCTTCGGGTGGTTCTCTGATAACTTCAGTAAATGAGAACGGAAATGTCTCTGTCCAATTAACTTCCTCTGGATTAAATCACATAGCAGAGCTAGAAGAAAGCCACATTGCATCTTTGAGTAAACAAGTTTTTGTTGCCATGCATTTTGATACTGCACTTGATACAGCCTTTGATGCGGGCATCAAACTCGCAATCAATGATTGTGGCTTCAAAGATTTTCGCGTTGACCGAAATGGTTCTACAGGTAAGATTGATGATGATATTTTTGTTGGGATTCGCGAAAGCAAATTTATGGTGGCAGATGTGACAAACCATAGACAGGCTGTATATTTTGAGGCTGGCCTTATGATGGGACTCGGACGAGAAGTAATATTTACGATTCAAGACAAAACACATGATAATGGTAAAACCGAATTAGACAGTGCATGCTTTGATACCCGACAGTATGTCCATATCGTTTGGAAAGACCCTGCGGATTTAAGGAAACAACTTGCCACTAAGATAAAAGCGAAAGGGCTTTCACTCAAATGACAAAAGTAATCATTTACGTTCGCGTATCCAGCAAAGAACAGGCTGAAGAGGGTTTTTCTATCGAAGCCCAGCTCAAATTTTTGCGACAATATGCGGCTGAGAAAAATCTGGAAATTGTCAAAGAATTTGTGGAAGTAGAAAGCGCAAAAAAGGCGGGGCGTACCGCTTTCAATGAGATGGTGTCATTCCTGCACCGACAGAAGCAGGTTAAAACAATTCTCTGCGAAAAAACAGACCGGCTTTATCGCAATTTTACCGACTATGTGGCACTCGATATTGACCAGCAGGATTTAACAATCATTCTGGCGAAAGAGGGCGAGACTTTAAACAAGGATTCCCGCTCGCATCAGAAGCTGGTTCATGGCCTTAAAGTCCTGCTCGCTAAAAATTACATAGACAATCTGAAAGAGGAAACTTCCAAAGGTATGCTCGAAAAAGCGCGGCAGGGCGAATTCCCACATAAAGCGCCTACGGGCTATACCAACAATCTTCAAACTCACCGGATAGATATTGACCGTGAAAAAGCACCGCTGATACGCAAGACCTTTGAAATGTACGCCTCCGGCAATCACTCGCTGGATGATATCCGGGACATAATGACTAAAGAAGGTCTTACCACGCCATCCGGCAAGAAGCTAGGCAAAAGCCGCATTGATTGGTTGCTCAAGAACCCGCTTTACTACGGATGTTTCCGCTGGAATGGTGAACTTTTTAAGGGCATACACGAACCGATAATCAGCAAAGAGCTTTACGACAGGGTGCAAGCGCAATTTGCCGGACTGAACCGCCCGAAATACCGCACTCATGATTTCGACTATGCCGGATTGCTGACCTGCTCCAAATGCGGTTGCGCGATTACTGCGGAGATAAAGAAGGGAAAGTACGTTTATTACCATTGCACGGGCGCAAAGGGCAATTGCGACTCAGTATACGTCAATCAGGACAAGCTTGAAGAAAAGTTCGACAAGATAATAAAGCGTATCACTATCTCGGACTCAAGGCTGGAATGGTTCAAGCAAGGTCTTCTGGAAAGCCACGAAGATGAAAAGACCTACCACAATGCCACGCTGGAAAAGTTGGAAAAGGAATTGCACCAGTTGCAGGACTGGACGGATAAGGCGTATCAGGACAAGCTCAGAGGCGTTATAACGCAGGAATACTGGCTCAAGGTGTCCAACGACTGGTCTTCCCGACAGGCAACCGTTTTGGAAACCATTCAGTGGCACCGAAACGCCAACAAGAATTATTTTGAGACGGGAGTTCAGATATTAGAGCTGTCGAACAAGGCGTATGACCTGTTTAAAGTTCGAAAGCCCCATGAAAAACGGGACCTGCTCAATAAGGTACTTTCGAACTGCAAATTGGACGGGGAAGAAGTTGATTTTACCTATAGAAAACCCTTCGACATAATTGCCGAAGGGTTTAATCGTTCAAATTGGCGCCCTCAAGGGGATTCGAACCCCTGATCTCTGCCTTGAAAGGGCAGCGTCCTAGGCCTCTAGACGATGAGGGCATGAAAACCACGACAACATTTTATAGCAGATTACACGGCTTGAATTCAAGCCTCCCCGACGGAGATTCGTTTGGACGGGAGTTCGCGCGCCTTCCGGTCGGACGTCATCAGTGGATTTCCGAATACTGCGGGCAGGAACAGATATGTACACATTGGCTTGTCGCTGCGGCACCCGCGCCATGTCTGACAGACATCACCTAATTATTGCGGCCTTGCGGTACAAGGCGGCAGCGGTTTTATTCGCCTGCGCGGTTATCTCGCGCTCGCCGCGGCGCAGCAGACGGGCGTCTTTGACCACAAGTTCACCGTTGACCAGCACGTATTTGGCGCGATGTCCCGTTCCGCAAAAGAGCAGCGCGGCCACGGGGTCGCTCATCGCGCCGGCGTAATCAATGCGGTCCATGTCGAAAACGGCGATATCCGCCGCCTTGCCGGGTTCGAGCGAGCCGATATCGTCTCGCCCCAGCACCGCCGCGCCGCCGCGCGTGGCAAGCCGCAAAGCGTCCCGCGCGGACAGCGCCGCCACGCCGGTTTTGACGCGCGCCGACAGCATCGCGTTGCGCGTCTCGCCCATGATGTCGTTGCAGTCGTTGGAGGCGGAGCCGTCCACGCCGATGCCGACCGCAACGCCGTGGTTCAGGTACATTCTGACCGGCGCGATGCCCGAACCCAGCCGCATATTCGACGACGGGCAGTGCGCTACGCCGGTGCCGGTCCTGCCAAGCAGCCTGCTCTCGGCCTCGGTTAAATGCACGCAATGCGCAAACCAGCTCCGCCCCCCCTCCAGCCAGCCGGCGGAGTTCATATACTCCAGCGGACGCATTTTGCAGACGGATTTGCAGTAGTCGTTTTCGTCAGTCGTCTCGGCGAGATGGGTGTGCATGCGCACGTCCCATTTTTTTGCCATTTGCGCGGTAAGCTTGAGCAACTCTCCGGTAACGGAAAACGGCGAGCAGGGCGCAAGAGCGATGCGCGTCATGGCAAAACGCCGGCGGTCGTGGTATTTGTTGACAAGACGCTCGCAGTCCCTCATTATCTCGTCTTCGGTCTGCACCACGTCGTCCGGCGGCAATCCGCCTTTCGATTTTCCGCGCGACATCGAGCCGCGGCACGGATGAAACCGGATTCCCAGCAGCCGCGCGGCCTCTATTTCGGCGTCTATCAAATCCGCGCTTGCGCCTTTAGGAAACAGATAAAAATGGTCGCTGGATGTGGTGCAGCCCGTCAGCAGCAATTCGCCCAGCCCGACCTGCGCGCTGATGTTTACGCCTTCGGGAGTGATATGCCGCCAGACCTCGTAAAGATACGCCAGCCAGTCGAAAAGCTTGCTGTCCTGCACGGCGGGCAGGTTGCGGGTCAGCGTCTGGTACAGGTGGTGGTGCGTGTTGACCATGCCGGGTATTACAACGCAATTCTTCGCGTCCAGCACCGTATCGGCTTTCACCCGCAGGTTTTTGCCGGTTTTTTTTATCTCCGGGCCTTCGATATAAATATCACCGCCGGAGATTTCGGTTCCAGCATCGTCCATGACGGCGATGCGCAGCGCGTTTTTGATGAGAACGGTTTTTGCTTTTGCGGGCATGCTGTCTCCTAATAAGGCCTCAGCGATTTCCAATTCGGGTTGAAAACCGGTCTGGCGAACTGCCATTTCTCCGCGGCTGGCGGCGCGGCTTCATATTCAAAACAAAGCTTTTTGCTCGACGGTGAAATTATACCCGAAAACCGCGCGTTGGAACAGGAAACCGAGACCTCGCGTTCGCATTCCGGGCACTCCAGCGCGGCGATGACTTTATTGCCGGCCCGCTCAACGGCAAGCTCAAAAGTCACCTCGCCAAGCGGCAGCCGCGCGGTCAGGTAATCCAACTGCGGCGGCAGCGAAGGCGCAAGCTCGACGCTGTTTTCCCCCGCAAACGGCCGCCAGCCCGCGAAACTTTCCGCGAAACTGCGCTGAAATTCCGCCAAGCTCCACGCCTGATTCACCGCGCCGCAAGGCCGCGGGCGCGCCTGCCCCGGACGCGCAAAAGGCTCCACCAGCTCCGAGAATCCGCCCAGGCAGCCGTCTTCCATGATTTGCCGCGCCTCCTCGGCGAAAAGGCCGAACGCGAGCCCGCTTTGTCCGTGCGCGCACAAAGCCTCTATGACAGGACCGGCAAGCCAGGTCCAGATTGCGCCGTTATGGTACGCCTCATCCTTATGACGATAGGTTTCATGCTCATGCCACGGATGAAAGTTTTTATCGTCCGGCGAGAGCGAAAGCACTCCGTAAGGAAATGTCAGTTTTTCGGCCACGATGCGCGCAGTCTTCTCCGCTAGTTCGGGCGGCATAATAGAGGGTAATCCGCAACCCGCGCCGATGACGGCGGCGAAAATCTGGTTCGGGCGCAACTGCGAATCCGGCGTATCGTCGGCGTTTATATGGTCGAAAAGCCCGCCTTCCGGCCGGATGAAAAGTTTTGCGAAACTTTTGCGGACCTCGCCCGCGAGCAGTTTCCATTTAACGGACTTTTCGCGTTCCTCAAGCCGTCCGGCGATTTCCGCGCCCGCCAGCAGCGCGCCATGCCAGAGAGCCTGAATCTCAACGGCGCGGTTTCCGCGCGGAGTCCATGGGCCGTCCGCGCCCGCGGCGTCCATCCAGGTCTCGGCGTCGCCGTGGCGCAGCAGAAAATCCGCCCCTGCGCATTTTGACAGCGGACCTTCAATGGCAAGCGAGACCGCCGGAAAAATTTCGCGCGCGAAACCCTCAGCGCCGCGATAGCGCAGATATTTCAACGCCGAGAGGATAAACCAGCCGTTGGCGTCGGCGGTGTTGTAATAAGCCTTGCCGCCGGTGATGATATTGGGAATGCGTCCATGCCAGAGCGAGCCGGCGTCCGGCAACCGGCGGGCGGCGAAATTCAGCAGTATCTCCCGCGCGGTTTTGAAATCGCCGTTGACAAGCGCCGCGCCGGGCAGGCTGATGAAAGTGTCCCGCCCCCAGAAATTGTTGAACCACGGCAGTCCGGCCCAGATGCCGGTCATGCCGCCGCGCATCACCAGCGAATCCAGCGAGATGCGCGACCACAAAAGAGCGTCGTTTATCTTTTCGCCGGAGCAGGAAAACGCGCCCGGTCCGGCGGTATGCGCAATCCGCCGCGTCCGCGATTCAAGCAGGGCGGCTGCATTCCGCTCCACCCGCGAGATAATCGCCTGCGCCGCGGCCTTATCGTCCGAGACGGCGACAGTCAGCCGCGCCCCGCCGTCGGTTTTGCTGACGCGCGCGCCCAGCATCTTGCCGGCAATGAAGATATAGCGTTGCGCCCCGCAGGATATTTTTTCGGAATTGACAGCGGTGAACAGTTCAAACTCCGCCGACTTGAAACTGCCGGACAGTTCCACGCAAAACGCATTCTCGCCGTCAACGAGAAAAAAAGTTTCGGTTATGCCGCACGGGTATGAACGCCGCAAAAGCTGCGGCTGGAAAACAATTTCGCGGGCAGCCCCTCTCTCAAGCGGCTGCCCGCCGGCAATAATGCGGTAATCGTAAAGGAAATGCGTCTCCGCCACATTCCAGCCGTGATGCGCGGTGGAGGACTGAGAATGCGTGTTGCCCAGGTAAAAAGCGGAGCGCCCGTCGGTGAAAGTATAAACGCGGTCTTGCGGCGGACGCAATGACAGCGGCTGCGGGCAGGACACCGCTATCCCTTGTACGAATCTATCCACGCGAATTTTTCAAACGCCAGTCTCGGCGGACGCTCGGCCTCGGCGGACGCCTGTTTTTCTGTCATAAGCGGATTCGGGACGGCGGACTTTTTGGCCACAATCAGCAGCGTTATCACCCTGAATTCCGCCGGTATGCCGAGTATCGCGGCGGCGGCCGCAGGGTCGTAACCCGCGATGGGATGCGCCATCAGCCCCAAATCCCACGCGCGCAGCACAAGCCCGGCGGTTCCAAGCCCGATATCGAACTGGTAATACTCGCGGTCCTTGAGCACGCAGTCCGAATCTTTCCTGCCGAATACCGCCACGATGAGCGGCGCGGCCTGCGCCCATTCGTTGCCTTTTGAAAGCGCGCCGTGCAGTTTCCTGAGCACCTGCGGGTCGCGCGCAAAAACAAACCGCCATGGCTGGTTGTTAAAGCACGACGGCATCAGCGCCGCCGCTTGAGCCAGTTCGCCGATGAGCGCATCCGTCACGGGCGCGGTTTCCAGCGAACGGTAGGAGCGGCGTTCCTTAAGTATTTTTTCCAGTTCCATGTCTTCCCCCCCTCAGAACCTGTTCAAAAAATGATTGCAACGGCAGCTTTATAATATAAAATTTGGGTATGGGACAATCGGCTCTGCTGTTTCCGCTTTTTTGCCTGCTGGCACAAGCAGTTTTCGGCGGGCAAAACGCGCTGCCGCCCGCGGGTAAATGCAAAACTTGCGGCAGGGTGAATCCCGTCGTGGAAGAAACTCTTTCCAATTATTTCGAGGAGCACCCGGTAAGACTGGAAAGCGATGCTCTCGCGCCGCAGTTGAGCCGCGCGGAGAAACCTCCGCCTTCCAAAACAGCGGCAAAGCAAAAACCGAAAGACCGCAATCACAGCACTAAAAACCGCAAGCCGCAGGGCGATGCCGTAAAATCAACCGCCGGCGCAAGCGGGAAGGTTCGCGCAACCGCAAAAAGCCCCGCCATCCCGACTAAATAATCACCTCTCCGTCGTCCGCCTTTTGTGGTTTTGGGCCTCGGCGCGCGGGACGCGCCGCTTTTGCGCAAGATGTATGGCGGACACCACCTCCATGATTCCGCCGTCGGCCTCCAGGTCCCACAATCTGCCGCGATACATATTCCCGCTGACGCAATAAAGCACGTCGGCGGTGGATACGCAGCCGCTTATTACCTCCGCTATCTGCCGTGTCCCATACAGATATATCGCCATCAGTGCCTCCCCGTCCTCCCCCAAAACTTGTTAGAATGGGATTAGTGGCAAAACACCTCATCGCACTTTCTGACTCAAGTCGAAAGAGCTCCCCGAGGTCGGACAGCCAGCGATTGATTTTCGCGTAACTGTTATTATCTGTATTATACAGAAAATAACAGGCAAGTGCAAGTCTTTCTTGAAGAGGAACCTTAATCATGGTGTTCGAGGAACTGCTGGTCAGATGGAACGGAGGCAAGACCGTAGGCGCGCAAGTCCGGCTGGCCAAAGCCGCCGGAGTAACGCAGACTACCATATCGCGCTGGGTTTCGGGCGATTCGGTTCCCGCCGAGGAATTGCGCGCCAAAGTCGCGCGGCTGCTCGGCGTGGGCGAAGAGGAAATGCTTCAGGCGCTGGCGCAAACCCGCTCCGCGCGCGACGACGCGCGCGAAGCCGCCCTGCTGGAAAAAAATCTCAGCCCGCTGCGCGCGGGCGTGGTGCGCGACCGTTCCCCTTTCGCGGCGGGCGTGGTTCCCGTGAAAGGAACGGCGAAAAGCGACCCGTTCGCATTTTCCCCGGATGCGGCGGCGGAGGAATATCTTCCGGTCGGCGCGGAAAATTCGTTCGCCCTCAAAATCGAATGCCGTGAGTTCGCGCCGCTGGCGCAGCCGGGCGAGTATCTGGTGGTGGCGCGCACGGCTTTCGCGGAAGACGGCAGGCTGGCGCTGGCCGAACTGGGGCCGGGCAGTTATACCATCAGGCGGGTCTCAAGGAAAAAGGACTGCGTCGAACTGGAATCACTCCGCGGCGCGGCGCCGCTTAAATTAAAACCGGACAACCTGCGCATAATCGGCAAAATACTGCTGACGGTGCGCAAGCCCGTAATATAAACCCGGAAATCGCGGCAACTGTGATTTTCGGGTAAACCCTCAAGTTCAATTTCGACCCGCCGCGGCGCGGGAATATTTCGCGACGCGCGGATAATATGGGATAATGTGGTTACGGCGTCCCTTCGGGGAGACCGCCGGACATGCCATGATATCAATACAAAACGTATCCAAGTCCTTTCTCTCAAAAACGCTTTATGAGAAAGCCAGCCTGCAAATCAACTTCGGCGACAGGTTCGCCATCGTCGGCCCCAACGGCAGCGGCAAGTCCACTTTTTTCAAAATCATCGCCGGAGAATGCGAGCCGGACGGCGGTTCCATCCAGATAAAAAGAGGAATCACATACGGCTATCTGGCGCAGGAAATAGACATCACAACCAAAACCGCGCTGGAAACCGCGCTCTCCCGCGTGGACGACCCGGACCCGCGCACCGAAGCCGAGGCCAAGCAGATTATGGCCGGGCTGGGGTTTAACAACTCGACTTTCACCCGCCCGGTAAACGAGCTGAGCGGCGGCTGGGCAATGCGCGCGGAGCTGGCCTCCCTGCTGCTGATGAAGCCGGACATGCTGCTGCTCGACGAGCCGACGAACCACCTCGACCTCTCCTCGGTGGAATGGCTCAAGGACTGGCTGCAGGATTTCGCCGGCGCAATCGCGGTTATTTCGCACGACAGGGATTTCATCAACCACGTCTGCCACTCGATAGTCAGCCTGGAGCAGAAAACCATAAAAGTCTACACCGGCGACTATGAAAACTACGTCGAGCAATCCGAGTCGGAGCGGGAACGCCTCATCGCCCGCTGGAAAGACCAGCAGGAGGAGATTGAGCACCTCAACGAATTCGTGCGGCGCAACCGGGCGCGCATGTCGACAGCCGCGCGCGCGCAAAGCGCGTTAAAACGCCTCGCCCGGATGGAGCTGATAGACCCGCCCGCCACCGGCCCCGAAGTGGCGATAAATTTCCCGAGGCCCGAAAAATCCGGACAGCGCGTGATAGCGCTAAAAGGCGTCAGCAAGTATTACGGCACGCTGACGGTTTACGACAAGCTGGATTTCGAGCTTGACCGCGGGCAGAAGCTGGCGCTGGCGGGCAAAAACGGCGCGGGAAAATCCACGCTGATAAAACTGCTCGCCGGAACCATAGCGCCCGACGAGGGCGAGCGGGTGGAGGGCATCAACGTGACCTGCGGCTATTACAGCCAGCGGCGGTCGGAAATGCTCGACCCGAAAAAAACCGTGCTGGCCGAAGCCATGCACAGCGGCAGAAGCCACACCGACCTTTTCATACGCACGCTGCTGGGCGCGTTTTTGTTCCGGGGCGACGACGTTTTCAAGAAAACCGCCGTACTCAGCGGCGGCGAAAAAAGCCGCCTCGCACTGGCGAAAATACTGCTCAATCCGCCGAACCTGCTGCTGCTCGACGAACCCACCACACATCTGGATATACCGAGCGTGGAGGCGCTGGTTCGCGCCCTGCAATCCTACGACGGCACGCTTTGCTTTATCAGCCACGACGTGTATTTCATAAACTCCGTGGCCAACGGGGTACTGCACACCTCAAACGGCAAACTCACCATGTATCCGGGAAATTACGACTATTTCAAAAGCCGCGTCGGCGAAGATACCGAGGGTGAGCCGGAACAGTCCGCCCCGGCCCCTTCCCCAATCGCAACGCCGGAACCGCGCGCAACCGCGCCCGTACCGCAGCGCAAAATCACCAAAGGCGACGCGGCGAAACTGATGAAATCCCTTGAAAAGCTCATAACGGAGCAGGAAAAATTAGAGGCGGAAATGGCGCAGCCGCAGGCATATGTGGATTATCAAAAAGCCGCCGAGCTTTCCGCCAAACTGAGCGACGTTACCAAAACCATAAGCGAAACAGAACTCAAAATACTGGAATCCGAGGCCGCATAGATTTATAATATAGCCTGCTGGAGGAGGATACGATGAACGCTTCAACAAATGTTTTGCATGCAACTGATGTTAATTCAGCCCTGAGGGAAACTGCCGCTGTAGGCGCGGCATCGCTGTTTATAGCGCTGCTGGCGCAGGTAACCGTTCCGCTGCCGTTTACGCCGGTGCCGTTCACGCTTCAAACGCTGGGGATTTATCTCGCGGCGGCGGCGCTTGGCCCCAGGCTTGGCGCGCTGTCCGTAATAGCCTACCTGGCCGAGGGCGCGGCGGGACTGCCGGTGTTTTCCGCCGGAGCGGCGGGATTTTTTGCGCTGCTGGGCCCGACGGGCGGCTATCTGCTCGGATTCGTTCCGGCGGCTTTTGTAACCGGCCTGTTTTTCAGCGGCGGACGCACGGCGGGAGTCGTCAGGTCTTGTGCGGCGTTCGCTGCCGGCGCGGCTGTTTTCTACTGCGCCGGATTGCTGCAACTGAGCCATTTCGTGCCGCAGTCCTCCGTCCTGAAATGCGGGCTTATCCCCTTCCTGCCGGGCGAAGCCGTTAAAATCGCGCTGGCTGCGGGAGCCGCGCCGTTGGCGCGCAAATTCATAACCAAGCTGACCCGCTGAAGACGCGCCGCCTGAAAAACATGGAACTTTCAGCCGCGAAAAGCGCGCTGTTTACGCTTCCGATGCTGCTTGTCACCGCGTTCATGCTGAGCGCGGGAAAGCCGCCGTCGGGTTTTGAGCATTGGCTTTCCTTCGCCGTGGTGCTGGCCTTCTTTAATACCTGTTTTTTCATGATGCTGCGTTCGGGTAAAACGGACCGCTGGCGCACGCCGGTTTTCATAGCACTTTCGCTTTCCTTTGTTTTCACCTTTATCGCGCACATGCTGGAAGTCAGGGGAACGATGGCGCTCAAGGACAGCGTCATGCTTGAGGGCGGCGCGCCGTTTTGCCACGTCGTCATCCCGCAGACGCTGATTCCGCTGCTGGTTTCGCGCACCGTAATATTCCCCGGCACGATAACCGGCGGCTACGCGGCGATCGGCGCGATGCTGTTTTTATGGATAGGATTTTCGCTCGCCCTCGGTCGCGGCTGGTGCGGCTGGGGCTGTTTTTTCGGCGGCCTCGACGACATGTTTTCCCGGCTGCGCGCGGCGTCTGTTATAAACCGGATAAACCCGAAGTGGACCGACATTTCCGTGGCGGTGCTGATTGTCACGGCGCTGGCGTCCGCCGCCTCCCTTTCGCCCGAATACTGCAAGTGGCTTTGCCCCTATAAGGCCGTGACCGAATTCCCGGCGGTGCAGAATTTAACCACGCTGATTCAGATGGTTATTTTCGCCGCGCTTTTTCTCGCGCTGGTTATCGCGCTGCCGCTGCTGACTAAGAAACGCACGCAATGCGGACTGTTCTGCCCGTTCGGCGCGTTCCAGTCGCTCGCAAACCGCATCAATCCGTTCGAGATGCGGGTGGACACCCAAAACTGCGTCAAATGCGGCGCGTGCATAACCGCCTGCCCGGTGTTTGCCATGACGGAGGAGAGCCTTGCTGCGGGGGAAACGCGCCTCAACTGCATAAAATGCGGCAAATGCGCGGACGTCTGCCCGCAACAGGCGGTATACCACCATGTCAAAATGACGGAGAACCGGCCTTCCCTGGCGCAGCGATTGATGTTTTTATTTCCGGCTTTTATCTTTCTGACGACGATTACCGGCGGAATGCTGTTGCAAGCCGTGCGGCGCATAGTGCACTTTGCGGGCACGGGAAGTTTCTGTTGATATGGAAAAACTAAAACGCTTCACCGGCTGGATGTGGGCGTCCGCATGTCTTGTCCTCATACCGGCGATGTTCGTCGGGGAGAACACGCTTGTCCCCGCGCTGGCCCGCGCGACCGGAATACACGTTTCTGCGCGGTTTACCGGAGGAGAGGTAATAAGCGCCGAGGAACGTCCCGGCTATAAAACGCTTATCCACCGTCCGGTTTTCGACGGGCTTTTTGGCAAACGCTCGACAGGTTTCATTCAGGTGGATTTTGTCAGGACAGCGGCTTTCCCGCCGGAATTCGAACAGGCTGTTTCTTATGACGAAAACGGGACGCATTCCTTCACGATAAAAATTAAAACCGCGGGCGGGGCCCCCCGCGCCGAAATCTCCTCTAAAGACAGCAAAGTGATTGGCCTGGGAATGCTGGCCGACGGCGCAAGCAAGCTGCTGCTGCGCGTCAATATCAGACGTTAAACCAATTCCCCAAAACCTTTTAATATAAACCAGCCGGCTGCCGCCGCAAGGCAGAGCCTGCCGATAAACTGCGCCCTGCCGGATTTAAGAAACGGCGAAGCTGCCGCCGCCGGAATGATAAAAAGCGCGGTGGCGGCGAAAAACCCCGTGAAAAGCGCCAGCGAAAGCGCGAGGCTTTTAAGTCCCAGCGCGCGGATAAGCGCGCCCAGGAGCGGCGGACAGGGCGCCGCGCCGGTGATTGCGCCAAGGGCCAGCGGCCCGGATTTTAAAAAGCGTCCGGCATGGCAATTTTCTTTTTTCCGCGCCATAAAAAACGAGAGCAGCAGATATATGCCGGAGAGAAGCGAAAATAACGCGGATATCCGGTGTCCGGAAAAGGCTTCAAGCACACCCGCGCCGCCGGTCGCCAGAACCGCAAACAGCGCGTAGGCCAGCAGCCGTCCGAGCAGAAAAAGCGACAGTATTCTCGCGCTGGCGGCCCAGCCGGAGGAAAAACCCAGCAGCCACGGCACAAGCGCCGGTCCGCAGGCCGCCGCGCAATAGGGCCCCGTGGCGACGCCGAGAACCAGTCCCTCGGACAGCTTCAGCAATATCTGTCCGCCCATATCACGACAACAGCAATTCGTCGCCCTCTTCGAGTTTGCCCTTTAGCGCGCCGGCGGCGAATTCGTAGACGCCGCTCGCGCCGGTCACCCACGGCGAAACCCGCCACGGCGGCATTTCACGCAGAACTTTCAGCGCCTTGCCGCGCGCGTCCACGAAAACGGCGTCCATCGTAAAACGCATAAAAAAAGTGTGCACCTGCAGGCAGGGGGAAAGATACAACGCCTCGCCCGCAGGCAGCGAATCCTTTCCCAGCAGCCCGACAAGCCGTTTCCCGAAAGTGTCCGCGAAGCCGATATTCTCGGCAAGCGTGACGCCGGTGGTTTTATTTATCAGCTTCATTTTCCCGCCAGAGCGAAAGCCTTCTCCGCCGAAGGGAGCGCGGTTGCGCGGATTTTTTTGCGGAAACTTTCCGGCACGCTCAAATTTTCGGGGGACAACATCCGGTAGTATACCGTGCGCCCGCCTGTTTTCGGGTTGCGGCGCGAAACTTTCAGAAAAGCGTAAGAGACCACAAGCTCCCCGTCGAAAGCGACATCCACTCCCGCCACGCGGGAAGTCGGAGACGGATTGCGCGTTCCGATAACCGTCAGAACCGGCTCCGAAGCCGCACCCTTGAAAACCGCGCCCGTTTCAAACGCGCGCAACAGCCTGTCATGCAGCGGTTTTGCGGCGATGCGGATATTGGAGTATTCCTTTGCGTCTCTCGAAAAAGCGAGCGGCAAAGTCAGTGCGCCGCCGAAGGAATCGTCTTTGAATCCTATCCCGCTTACCGTCACGGAACCGGAGAACACCGCGACAGCGCAATCGCCGGACCGCTCCAGCGAAATTATCTCAAGCGCGCAGGCCGGGCCCGCGCAAAACGCCGCCAGCGCCGCCGCCAGAACTACGCGCAGTTTCAGACCTTGCACCCGTCTTTTCCCGAATTGATGCCGCGCACTATGCCCACCAGTTCGTAAACGTCGTCTATCTCGAAATCCGCGCCGGAATGCTTGGGATGGAACTGGTCGCCGTAACGCGCCCAGACGGTTTTCATGCCGAGGCCTTTGGCTCCGGCGATATCGCGCTCCGCCCAGTCGCCTATCATAAGGCTGCGCTCGGGCGGCGACTTCAAAAGCTCCAGCACACGCAGAAACGGCTTGGGGGAGGGTTTGCGCTCGCCGGTGTCTTCGTAGGCCACGACGTGGTCGAAATAGTGCTGCAAGCCGAGCGCGGTTATCCGCAGCCACACAGAAAGCCGGGGCGCGTCCGACACCACGCCCAGCTTCACGCCGGATTTGAGCAACTCCGTTATGGTGAGGCGCACGTGCGGATAAAGCGTCATCGCCGCGTCTTTCGCGCGGCGGTAGCCGACTATGCCCGCCGCGAGCACCTTGAAATCCACCTGCCCCGCCTCGGAGAGCACCTTGTCGAATATGTTCTGGTCCTCTATGCCTTCCTGCCAGTAGACGCGGAAAATATTCTCCACCATCTTTTCCTTGGGCACTTTGAGGCCGGCGTCTATCATGGCGTCCACTGCGGCGGAGACCGCCTCGCGCTTCATGCGCATGAAGTCCATGACAGTGTTGTCTATGTCGAAAATTACGGCTTCTATCACGCGATTCTCCGTCACACGCGGTCTACGTACTGGCCGGTGCGGGTGTCCACGCGGATGGTGTCGCCCTCGTTGACGAAAAGCGGCACTTTGACCTCGGTGCCGTTCACCAGCGTGGCGGGCTTGGTCATGTTGGAAACGGAGTCGCCCTTCACGCCCGGCACTGTGGATTTCACCTTGAATTCCACCTTGGCCGGCAGAAGGATGTTGTAGAACTTGTCGTTTATGTAGAGACCCTCGACATGCATGTTCTCGGCGAGGAACTTGTGCGTGTCGCCCAGCTTTTCGACAGGAAGCTCAAGCTGGTCGAAGTCGGTGTCGTCCATGAAAAAAGCCTTGCCGTTTTCGGTGTACATGTAGGTCTTGGGCCGCTTTTCGACGTCCACGTCCTTGAATTTATCCTCGGGGCGGTAGCTGGTTTCGATGACCGAGCCCGTGTCCATGTTGCGCAGCTTCACGCGCACCACGGCGCGCGCCTGCGATTTTCTGTGGTGCTGGTATTCCAGTATCATCACTATCTGCCCGTGCTCGTCCTGATATATCAGGCCTTCGCGGAAATCACCGGGAGTAATCATAAACACCTCTTATGCGTTTGTAGGTTGGTACGCCATCATCTTCAAAGCCAGTATGCGCTTTTCAAGCGGCGGATGGGTTGACAGCAAATCCGCCGCGAAGCCTTCCTTATCGTCAAAATAGCTGCCGCGCGGGTCGGCTATGCACATGTGCGCCACGCCGTCGTGGTTGAGCGCGGCGGTGGGCGCGGACGAGCCGCGTATTTTCTCCAGCGCGCGGGCCAGCGCCAGCGGGTTGCGCGTCAGCTCCGCGCCGCTCGCATCCGCCAGATATTCCCGCCGCCGCGACACCGCCACAGCCATAAGCCGCGATATCACCGGAGCCAGCAAAAGCAGCACGAGCCAGATTGCGAAAACGAACATCATCGCGCCGCCGCCCTTTCCCTTGCCACGCGACGAGCCCGACGACGGGATTATGCCGCCGCGCATAGAGCGTTTGGCGAAATCGCTCAGCAGCACTATGGCGCCGCACAGCGCCGATATCATGGTGACCAGCCGGATATCGTAGTTGCGGATATGGCTCATCTCGTGCGCCGCGACGCCCTGCAATTCCTCGCGGTTGAGAGCGTCCAGACTCCCACGCGTGAACGCGATGAACGATTTATCCGGGCTGAAACCGGTGGCGAAAGCGTTGGGGTCCGCGTCCGGCACCACGTAGACCTGCGGCATGGGAACGCCCGCGGCTATGCTTATCTCCTCGACAACGTTTAGCAGCTGCCGCTCTTTGGGGTCGGCGGGATCCGCCCTGCGCGCCATCGCCGAGGAAAGCACCATCTCGGGACCCTGCACAAGCGAGGCTATCATTATCACAGCCGCCGCGATGACGCCGGCCATAGTGCCCCAGGGAAAGTTTGTCCGCCCCCGGACCGGCGCGTAATAACCGCGCAAACCCGCATAACGCCCGTAATTCCCGGCGTAACCATCGTCCACAACGGGGCCCGCCGCCTCAACCCGCGTGCCCGGAACGGGCATGCCCAGCACGAACACGTCGAACCCCAGCCCCAGAAACAGGAAAAACACGAAAAACAGCAGCATGAGCGCCGCCGTCTGGCGCTTGTTTGACGCCTGCTGTTCGTAGATATTCATGTCCGGGAAACTGCCGGTTTATCAGACGGACAAATCCACCTTCGGGACTTCGCGCTCCTGTTTGGCCGATTCGGGGATTTCAAAAAGCTCCGCCGGCTTGAAGCCGAGCGCCGCCGCCACCAGGTTGTTCGGGAACACCTGCTGGCTGGTGTTGAAAGCCGTAACGATGTCATTGTAAAACTGGCGGGCGAAGGCGATTTTATTCTCCGTTGAGGTCAGCTCTTCCATGAGGCCGCGCACCGCGTCGCTGGCCTTGAGGTTCGGGTAATTTTCCGACAGCGCTATCAATCTGCCCAGCGCCTGCGAAAGCTCCCCCTCTTTTTTGGAGATGTCGGCCACGCTGGCGCCCGCGCTGGCTGCAACCGCCGCCGCGCGCGCTTTTATGACGCGCTCGAGCGTCTCGCTCTCGAACTTCATCTCGCCTTTCACGGCGCTCACGAGATTGGGAATCAGGTCGTAACGGCGCTTGAGCTGCACGTCTATCTGCTTGAACGCGTTCGCCACGCGGTTGCGCAACGAAACGAGCGAGTTGAACATCACCGCCAGCCAGCCGCCCAGCAGCGCTATAACGGCAACCAATATTATTGCAACCATTCAAGCCCCCTATTTAGTCAGTATTTTGCAGCCGGTCTTCGTGACAAGCACTGTGTCTTCTATCCTCACGCCGAATTTGCCGTGCAGGTATATCCCCGGCTCGACGGTGACGGCCATGCCTTCCTTGAGCGTGGCGTCGCACTTCTGGTTGAGACGCGGAAACTCGTGGATTTCCAGCCCCAGCCCGTGGCCGGTGCCGTGGATGAATTTGTCGCCGTAGCCTTCGGCGACGATGAGGTCGCGGCACACCTTGTCCACCGCGATGCACTTTGCGCCCGCGCGGACGGCTTTTATGCCCGCGTCATGCGAGCGCTGCACTATGCCGTGCACTTTTTTGAATTCGTCCGTCGGCTTGCCGATGAAGAAAGTGCGCGTGTAGTCCGAGCAGTAATTGTTGTACTTGCAGCCGAAATCCAGCAGCAGCGCCTCGTTGTCGCGGATTTTCCGCTCTGAAGTCGAGTGATGCGGCAGCGCGGAATTCGGGCCGGAGCCGATGATGAGCGCGAACGACGGCCCCTGCGCGCCCATGCAGTCCATAAGATATTGCAGCCGCGCGCGCACCTGATTTTCCGTCATGCCGGGTTTTATTTCCGGCTTTAGTTTCGCGAAAGCCTTAACCGCGATTTTGCAGGCTTTGGCGATGTCGGCGATTTCGGCGCCCATCTTGGTTTCGCGCAGCGAAGCGGCAAGCCCGCCCTTTTCGGCGAAACCCTTGCGGCACAGCGCGCAGCCGGAGGCGTAAGTTTCCGCCTCGGGGTCGAACGCCAGCCGCCTGAGCCCCTCCGCGCTGATTATGGCGTGCGCCGCCGCCAGCGGCGTATCCGTAGCCACGGCGTTGTAAAACGGCGCCACCTGCTGAAATTGCTCGTGCAGCATTTTAGGCACCAGCGCCCAGGCTTTTTTGCGGCCTATCAGCAGATGATAGCCGTCCATGAAGTATCCGGTGAGAAAGCACTGGTCCTCGCGCCTGGTGACCAGATAGCCGTCAATTCTGTTTGCCGCCAACAGTTGTTGGAATTGCCTGAGCCGTTCGGTGTGTATGTTAGCCATAATAAGTATTATACAATTCAATCATGCCGGATAATACACCGCATTCCATACTGCTCATCTGGATAGGGCGGCTGGGGGACCTCATCGTGTCCACCCCGTTCATTCATGCCATGCGCGGAAAATATCCGCGGGCGCGCATCACCCTGCTGGCGCGCGGCTATGTGCGCGGCGCGGCGGACATGATCGCGCCGCTGGACGAAAAAATTTACCTGCCGTCGCTGTCGAGTCCGGCGGACGCGGCGGCTTTCGCCAAAAACTTCCTGTTCAAAAAATTCGACCTGTGCGTGGACATGAACGCCTCCTATTCCCGCACTGCGGGCGCGCTGGCGCGGCTGTCCGGCGCGAAGCGGCGGGTTTCTTTCGACAAATTCCGCGCGGACTGGTTTTATACCGCCACCGTCCCCGCTCCCAAAGACGACGAGCACATGCTGGAGCGCTACCGCCGGTTGGCGGAATTTTTCGGCGCGACTTTCACGCCGCAACTGCGGCTGGACGTGCCGCCCCGGGAGCGCGAAGCCGCGCGTAAATTGCTCGCCGCCAGCGGCGTAAATCCTGCGGCCTTCAAGGTTGCCGTGCACGCCGGCAATTTCAAAAAGGTCGGGCATCGCTGGCCCGAAGAAAAGTTTGAGGAACTCACAAAGCGAATCCTGCCGCTTGCCGGCGTTGAGGTGATTTATATCAGCGGTCCCGGCGAGGAGGCGCAGACGCGCGCGCTGGCACAAAAGGCGGGAGTAAAATTTGTCATACCCCCGCTGCCGCTGGGAACGCTTGCGGGACTGTTACAGGAAGTAAACATGCTCATTGTGAGCGCGACGGGCACAATGCACCTCGCCGCCGCCGTCGGAACGCCGCTCCTCTCATTTCAAAGCGGCTACACCGACAAATGCTGGAAACCCCTGCAAGGCGGGGGAATCGCGCTGGCCTCCAAAGACTGGGACAGTCTGCGCGGCATAGAAGTGGACAAAGCCTGGCAGGCGTTTTGCGAATTGAAACGGCGCTCATTTTCTGGACATGGCGTTTCGGCTATAATATAGCCGAAGCGAAAACCCGCAAAGCCGGGCCGCAAACGACGAAACGAATAATAAGGAGAGGCTATGGGATTCAATCTCAGGAACAGGCATTTTCTCAGGGAACTTGATTTCACGAAGGAAGAGCTGGTTTTCCTTCTCAAACTGTCCAGGGAGCTCAAGGCCGCCAAGTACTCCGGCACTGAAAGGCCGAAACTGGCGGGCAAAAACATCGCGCTGATATTTGAAAAAACCTCCACCCGCACGCGCTGCGCCTTCGAAGTCGCCGCGCACGACCAGGGCGCGCATGTCACCTACCTCGAACCGACGGGCAGCCAGATGGGGCATAAGGAAACAGTTAAGGACACCGCCCGCGTGCTCGGCAGAATGTACGACGGCATAGAATACCGCGGTTTCGGGCAGGAAATCGTCGAGGAACTGGCGAAGTTCGCCGGCGTTCCCGTCTGGAACGGCCTTACCAACGAATGGCATCCGACCCAGATGCTGGCCGACGTACTGACCATGACGGAACACTGCCCCAAGCCGTTGGAGAAGATATCTTACGCCTATGTCGGCGACGCCAGGTTCAACATGGGCCGCTCGCTTCTCGCAATCGGCAGCATACTCGGCATGGACGTGCGCATCGGCGCTCCCCAAAGCCTCCAGCCCGACGCGGAGCTTGTCAGGACATGCAGGAAAATCGCGGAAAAGTCCGGCGCGCGCATCACCGTCACCGACAAAGCGGCTCAAGCCGTCAAGGGCGCGGACTATATACACACCGATGTATGGGTTTCCATGGGCGAACCCAAGGAAGTGTGGGCCGAAAGGATTAAACTCTTGAAACCCTATCAGGTCAACGCGGAAATCATGAAAAAATCCGGCAACCCGGATGTCAAATTCATGCACTGCCTGCCGGCCTTCCATAACGCGGACACGAAAGCCGGCAAACAGGTGTCGGAACAATTCGGCCTGAATAACGGCATCGAGGTCACCGAGGATGTTTTCGAATCGGAGGCCTGCATCGCCTTCGACCAGGCGGAGAACCGCATGCACACCATAAAAGCCGTAATGGTGGCGACGCTCGGAAGTTAAACCGGTCCGTTCAAAAACAAAAACTCCGCAGGGAACACCGGCGGAGTTTTTGTTTTACTGCGAATCAATAGGGCCGCTTGCGGTGCATACGCCCCATAACACTGCTGGCATACCCTGACGTCATTCTCGCTTTCTTTCCTTTATGACGGCCAGGCCCGCCATTATAGGAACGCAGCACGTTGGTCATATTGCCCTTTTTTAGCCCATTGAGGTATTTCAGATAGGCGCAGCCGATGCGAACATTGACATCGGGATTGTGCAGTTGCCCCACACTGAAACCCTTCATTCCCATGCGCTGGGCCATCCATTTGCCGGTGGCCGGCATGACCTGCATGAGCCCTCTGGCACCTTTCGGGGATACGGCGCCCGAGTTATAATGCGATTCCTGCGTTATCACGGAACGGACCAACTGCGGGCTGAGTCCGTACATCGCGGCATACTTGTTTATTGCAGCGCTGTACTGTCCGCTACCCCCGCGCTTTCCGCCGCGCTTACCGCGCACAGCCTGCTTGCCCTTTCCGCCGCGTTTGCCGCTTGCGGCATGCTTGCTCGCACTCATTGCGGCAAGCTCATAAGAAGCGTCATTGGCAGGCTTGAGGTTTCCCATGTCGGAGCGTTGCGCGGCCAAAACGGCGTCCTTCTTTTCGCCGCCGCCCGCGCCATCAAGTATGGCGAGCGCCTTGCTGCCGTCGCGATTTTCGGCTGAAGCGACGGATTTGTCGTAAGCCTCTTTCTGGGCGGCTTTTTCTTCACCGCCGGCGGCGGCTTCTTTCTTTCCGCCAGCTTCGCCCGATTGAGCGCTCTTTTGCTTAAGCTCGGCCCGCGCCTGCATTACCGCCTTCACAAACGGCCCGCTGGCTTTTTTGTCCGGCTTATCCAGCCCGGCGGGATCCTTGGCATAGCCATACAAGACGGCTTCCAAATCCTGATCGCCAAGCGCGGCCGGATTTTTCACTATTCCTTTTTGAGCGGCCAGCGTAATCAGCTTCCGCAGAATGAACCGGCAGGCGCCCGCGTTCTTTTGCGGGTTCTGCAAATCCTGTTCGCTCATCTTCATGAGACCGGCATAAGAAGGACTGAGCCCCGCCGGACCAATGCGGCCCTTTGCGAGTTCAGGATTGGAGCGCAGCGCCGCCGGTATCGCGAGCAGCAACTCCGGCTCTATCGAATCGTTTCCCGAAGCGGAGGCGGGCTGAGATTCGACGGCATTCCCGTCCCGAGGCCCGGAAGATTGCGGCTCGGCGCTTCGCGCGCCGCCGGACAACGCGGCAAGAAGGCAAACGGACGCAAGCACTGCTGATATAGGTTTCATACTCAGATGATAGCACGCAAAAAAATCCCGCGCATGGGCCGATAGTCCTTTCCCGGAATAGGTCCTTTGGCCCCAGCCAAATCCACAGAATCAAAAAAACGCTGCGGAACGAGCGGGCGGCTGACACGGCGGACGGGCGGGCGGTTTTTGTTTTGACGCAAATTTTGTTAGAATACTTTTGCTCGGAGTTTGAGCATGGTTGGGTGGCTGAGCGGTCAAAAGCACCGGTCTGTAAAACCGGCGGGCTACGCCCTTCGAAGGTTCGAATCCTTCCCCAACCACCATGATTTGAAGATGTTCCTCTGCGCCTGGCAGCCTCGGACGGTTCGGGCTGTTTTTTATCGCGCGGAAAGTAACGATGCGGAGAGGTGGCCGAGCGGTTGAAGGCGCAGTCCTGGAAAGACTGTAGGGTCCCAAAGGCCCTCGAGGGTTCGAATCCCTCCCTCTCCGCCAGATTTTCCCATAGATATAACCGCATGGCGCGAGCCGGGGACATCCGCCTTCACCGGCATGTAATATTCTATAGTGCCGCCGTCCTTTTCCTTATCAAGGGTCCACTGAAAAACTCTTATTTATTGCATTTCTCGTCGAAGGAATGCGATAATATCTGTGTGAAAACGCACTAAAACTGCACGGGAATATGCGCGGAACGCGCAAAACCCGTGCAGTTTTTTGATGTGCAAACCGGTTTTCGGGGGGGCTTCATGAACCTGTTGCGAAACGTCCTACATTTCTTAAAACCAGCTTAAAACCAGCTATTTGCCCGATGCCCGCGTATAAAATATAATATTCTCGTCGACACCTCGTCGGCAAAAGAGCGAAACCATGCAAATACATCGGGGGACCCAAATGACCTTCATAAATTACGATTTAAACGCCATCGTAAA
>Ga0074195_1002113_pt1 | contig 23833 bp, 20 predicted proteins | sample EPASupsiteHSE623_FD_64525 | JGI IMG/M metagenome (GOLD analysis project Ga0074195, IMG submission 64525) | Bioremediated contaminated groundwater from EPA Superfund site, New Mexico - Sample HSE6-23 | ecosystem: Environmental > Aquatic > Deep subsurface > Groundwater > Contaminated ... | reverse complement strand
AAAGAGGACAATCTAAATCATGAGCGCTTTGTCCTGTTCCGTGCGGCAGAGTCCAGCTATGCCCACATTCATGACATATAAAATAACGCGGTCCCTGATTACATCGGTGTGCAACCCGAAAGTTTCCTCCGTCAATACTTAACGCATAGCCTTTCCAAAGTGCTGTAGCTATTTTTCTGTGTGCCGCGTTAACAATACGATTAAAAGTTGGTGCTGATACGTCCATGCGCTCAGCCGCACTTGCCTGATCAAGCTGTTCAACATCCGATAACCGAATAGCTTCCATTTCCTCGATTGTTAATACAATTTCCTCTATGCTGCGCATAGGAATTCCTGCTGGCTTATAACTCGTAATAGGCGGTAGTTGTTCAACTCGACGTTCTTTTTGTGGACGAACCATATTACACTTCCTTATGAAATATATTTCAATTAGAATGTTATTACTTTTTTTTGCAAAAGTCAAGAACGTACTTTACCATCGCTAACCCAATTTTATAAGTCACCACGTCTGTTGTATTTGATAATTCAGGATAGCTGCCCGTAACGCAGATACTCCTAAATTAGAGCAATGTTTCTTTAGTTCCGGCAATCCGCCCAATGCATCAACAATATCTTGCTGAGTTATCTTGCGAGCATCATCAAGGTGCTTTCCCTTGGCAAGCACAGTTGTCATACTGCTAGTAGCAACTGATGCCGTGCATCCGTAGACAAGGAAGCGAATATCTTCAATCATACCATTACGCACTTTAATAAATATCTTTAGATGATCTCCGCACGATGGGTCTCCGGCACTTCCTATACTATCTGCGTCTGGCATATCACCAACATTTTGTGGTGATATGAAATGGCTAATTACCTTTTCGGAGTACAGTACAATCACCTCCAGGCGCTAATGAGAAATATATTTCATATTATATGTGGATGGTATTCATGTATTCATGTATTTATAAAAAAGCTGGGCCGTAAGTCTTAATTTAATGAATGCAAGGACTTAATGCCAAATCTATCAAGTTACCATATAAATCCGAATGATAAGAACCCGCCACTTTAGCGGGTTCTTTGTGTTATGTAGGCTTGTTTCGGTGCGGATGCGAGACCGTCGATTTTAGGTCCTGCGAACGTGAAACTGTTAGTAGGCATATAAATATAGCAGTGCATATTATTGCTATATTTATAATTTACCAAAATAATTTATGGGTTCTTTCCATATATTTGTTAAGCAAGTAAAAAAATGTACGGTTATATTGTTTCTCAATGCCTAATGTCTAACGGTACGATGCACGGCCCGTAGGTTACGGGATGATTGTAGAGAGGTTTTTAAGATTGAAAATTTTTCATTAATGGGAGCTACCGTTGTGTAGGCTGGAGGATAAGATGATGAATACTAGCCTTGAAGAAAAAACCATTAAAAGCCTAGAGAAGCTGGCCGGACGGCTAGAGGCTATGCAGATTGCCCGCTATATAGAGCTTTTAGAAAAACCACGCAAACTGATAGTAACTAATTTCGTGGCTGGAATCTTCCGTGGGCTGGGGTTTGCACTTGGGACAACTCTTGTGTTTGCGATTGTAATTGAAATGCTGCGTCGTATAATTTTGTTAAATATCCCGCTCCTAAGCAACTATATTGTGGATATTATTCGCATAATCGAGCAAAACAAGTAACTACAGCGAGACATAGTAGCGGCGATTCTTTTGAGAAGATAGAAAAACAGTCTTTTATACAAGCTCTGCCGAAAATAAGATTCTAGCGGATTACTCATAAGAATCCATGGGTCAAAGGACCTAATTTAATAGGATCTTTAGAATGGTTTTCTCTTGACTGAAAGCTACCATTATGCGACAATAATTTCTGATATATCACAAACAACCAAAAAACGACATGTTTGGTGTTAGAAAATTCAAGTTTTAGAGGTGGCAAAGTGGTAGAAAGAAAAATTGAAGAAACCGAATTAACAATAGAAGAACTGAGAGAGTTGCTGGATGATCTACCTCGTATTCTACGTGAATTAAGTGATGAGGTAGCTAAACCAGGGGTGGCATAAAGTGTAGAGCATTATGTCTTTCCAAGTGATTTTTAAATAGTTTGTTTAAAGAGGTCGGCCCGGAGCTTAAAAAGCTTTTGGGGCGACCTCTTTTGGTTGAAGAGAAATAGAACTTACTTGTCGACGGCGTGACGGTGGGGCGTAATGACTAATGCTGGTTCGGTGTCAGCCCGCGGCAAGCCCTTGGTTGAATTCACGCTGCCGAGCTTTTTCTGCAACTCATCCAGAGGGCCGTAATCCAAGGCTCGCATTGGGCAGGAGGAGACACAGGCTGGAGGTTTATTTTGGGATATCAGGTCGAGGCAAAAGTCGCACTTACCAACTTTCCGAGTGAATGGATTATACTGGGGTGACCCATAGGGGCACGCCTTCAAGCAACGTCGGCAACCAATACACTGGTCCTGAACAATATGGACAATACCATCCAGGGGTCGTTTCTGTATTGCCCCGGCAGGGCAACTCTCAATGCATTTTGGTCTAACGCAATGATTACAGCTAATTGAAATCCAGAAGGCATATACTTCCGGGATTATTGCCCCATCCCGCTCTCGGAATGCTCCGCCGGAAACCTCATAGACTTTTCGAAACAATTGCCCCACCGGTAAATTGTGCTTGCCTTTACAGGCGATCTGGCAGGTATCGCAGCCTACGCAGTGGTTTTGTTCGAAATAAAATGCTAGTTGTTGCGCCACGCCCTAACCACTCCTCTCGCAGGCTTTTTGTATCTGTACTAGATTGGTATGCTGGGGATTGCTGAAAGCCAGAGGCGTCGGCTGATATTTGGTCAGTGTATTGATACAGCCGCGCTGGTCTACTCCTGTCGCATCAGGAGTCCACCATGCTCCCTGCGGAATTGAAACCACCCCTGGCATGATACGGGGAGTTATTTTAACAGGAAGTACTATCACTCCCCTGTCATTAAAGACTTTAGCCTTGTCTCCTTCTCTGATCCCGCGTTGTTCGGCGTCAGCTGTGTTAATCCAGATTTCCTGACGGCTCGCTTCTTCCATCCAGCCGCAATTATCGAACGTAGAATGCACTCGCCGTTTGTAATGATGACCGATGCATTGCAGAGGATATTTTTTGTGCAGCAGATCTTGAGGACCTTCCCAGGCAGGAACATACTTCGGCACCGCCGGAACTTCTCGGGGTTTGTTCATTGCCCACAAGCGTGGTGAGAAAATCTCGATCCTCCCTGATGGCGTGGGGAAGGGGTTATTTTTGGGATCGTCGATTTGCTTCTTGAAGGCTACATCCGGCTCAGGGTAATGCCAGCGGTAAACCCCCTTAGCCTTAAACTCTTCATAGGAAGGAAAGCCGGGGTTTTTCTTTGCTGTTTCTTCTACCAGGTAGCGCAGCCACTGCTCTAGCGTCCGTCCTTCGGTGAATTTATCCTTCAGCTCTAACCGGCCAGCTAGGTCGCTTACCCAGTCATACCCGTTACGGCATTCAAATACCGTATCTACAGCTTTACTCGTGTACAGAACGTAATCTCCGAATCCCCATGGTGTAGCAATGTCGTCCCTTTCTAGCATGTTGTCCGCCGGTAGGATGATATCGGCGAATTTAGCACTAGATGTCAAGAACTGGTCATTTACCAGGATGAACTCCACTAGGCTATCGTCTGCCAGTAGTTTCGCGGTGTCATTGATATCTGACTGCTGGTTGATAAGGCAGTTTCCCGCCAGATTATAGATTAGTTTGATATTAGAAGATAACTGCTTGACCCCTCTAACACCTGAATCTGCCCCCATCCCAATGCCCCTACGGATGGCATCCGGCCAGGAGTAGTGAGAAATCTGCGCCTGGCACGGATTGGTCGTTGGAATAGAAGCAACATAGTTGCTGCGGGCTTGGAGTCCTGTTCCTGAAGCCCACCCACCTTTGACTCCTATATTGCCGGTTATCGCTGCGAGCACTGTCCCGCTTCGCACCACCTGCTCACCGTAGGCGTGGCGCTGTGGACCATACCCTTGAATCAATGCCCCCGGCCGATTGATAGCGTACTCCCGAGCCAGTTGGACGATTACTTCCCGCGGTACCCCAGAAATAGCTTCTGCCCAAGTCGGAGTTTTAGGAGTCTGATCATCGCTTTCCCCTAAGACATAACTTTTGTAGGAGTTGCCGCTAGGAATGCCGGGAGGCAAATGGGCATCATCGAAGCCGAGGCAATAAGTATCCAGGAACTTCTGGTCGTGCAAGTTTTCGTTAATTATTACATAGGCCATTGCATCAAGAAGGGCGCTATCGGTAGTAGGGCGGATCGGAATCCATTGATCGGCGAGACCGATGGCTGTATTAGAATAAATTGGATCAATTACAACGATTTTTGCGCCAGCTGCTTTGGCCTGTTTGAGATAGTAGGTGCTATTCGTACCATGGATAACTTCCGCCGGGTTCCAACCCAGTAGAATAATCAGTTTAGAGTTAATCCAGTCCTCTCGACTACTACCAGTTGCAGTAGTGCCGAAGGTAAAAGGGGTAGCCATTAAGCTGCAACCGTTGCTATAATTTCCGTACATCGATAAATACCCGCCGTACAATCCTATCAATCGTGTCAGCCATACTCGCTCAGATACTCTGCCTGCATTGCCAGTGCCGTAGTTAAAATAAATTGCTTCTGGGCCGTATTGCTTCATTATTCGTTTTGTATGGTCGGCAATAGTATCCAGCGCCTCATTCCAGGTAATACGCTCGAATTTTCCTTCGCCCCGTTTCCCGACCCGCTTCATTGGATATTTCAACCTATCGGGGTGATAAAGCCTGTCCTGATAGCCAAGGCAGCGCATGCAACCGCGTAGCTGCGGCATAAGCGGCGTATCGGGGAAAGTATCATCGGATGAAATTCGTACTATCCGCCCATCCCGCACATGCGCCTTAAGTAGACAGCGTCCACCGCAGTTGTGAGTGCCTGAAGTAGGCACGAGCTTTTCCTCGGATTCTGTTACGGTCATTGGTGCCGCCGTATTAATACAATTTTGCTCAAACGGGCTGAAGTTCACGGCGCTTCCGGCTGACGGCACTTCGGCTGCATTAAAATGCCTTCGGGTAAGTTGCTGTTTCAATAATAGCCTTTTTTTATTCGGCATTCATCGCGCTCCCTCCATGAATTTTTGCTATTGTCTGTCGCAGGACTATGCCTGATGCTATACGATCCATAAGACTGGTGATCATAGCACGAAATATTTAACACTGCACGGGTAATATGACGTAAAGATATATACTATTGATTATACTAATTTTCGAACCATAAGGGGATACTATGGACTTTTTTTATTATTCTCATTAGTATAATGCTTCTCATGTATTTGGCATATGATGGTTATTCAATCATCTTACGCGGGTCAGTTGTGCCATGTTGACACTGCTTGGCAGTAGGTATTGCGTATAAAAGGCTCTATTTTGACAGATACTACGCCTTCTGAGATAAGTTATCAAGGCATGAGGGATAGTAATGGATAATACTGCACTAGGCTTAGCTCGAATTCAGTTTGGGGTAACCTTGGTATATCATTTTAGTTTTGTAGCGCTTACCATGGGTTTGTCTGTCTTGATTGCATTAATAGAGACACATTACGTTCGTACTGGTTTAGAAAGCAGTAAAGTGCTGGCTAAGTTCTGGGGGAAGTTGTTTTTGGTTAACTACTCCGTCGGCGTTGCGACGGGACTGGTAAATGAGTTTCAATTTGGGATGAATTGGTCGGAATATTCCAGGTTTGTGGGCAGCGTTTTCGGGCCTCCTTTAGCATTTGAGGCCTTAACGGCCTTCTTCGTTGAATCGGTAGCAATAGGCATATGGGTTTATGGCTGGGATAAGGTTTCGAGGCTTGCCCATCTTGCATTTATTTGGTTAGTGGCTATAGCCAGCAATTATTCAGCTTTTTGGATTCTATCGGCAAACTCTTTCATGCAGCATCCCGTAGGCTACTTACTTGATAATGGCCGCGTGGAGCTAAAAGACCTAGTCGCATTAATTACAAATAAGTATCTTTTTTACCAGTATTCCCATACTGTCCTATCTGCTTTTGTCGTGGCCGGATATTTTGTTATGGCGGTAAGTGCTTATTATCTTCTGCGCAAGGACCATGTTAAGATATTTAAGCGTTCTTTCAAAATAGGTATGATATGTTCTATTGCAGCAACTAGCTTAGTTATTGCTACCGGTCATTTTTTTAATCAATATCTTGTTTCTGTTCAGCCGATGAAAGTAGCAGCTTCAGAGGGGCTTTGGGATACGGCAGGGCCAGCCCCGTTTGTTGTCTTGGCAATCATAGATCAAGACAATCGGAGGAATACTTATGAAATAGCAATACCGGCAGGCCTGTCGCTCCTAGCCAGTAATAGTCTAAAAGCGTCAGTTAAAGGCATGAATGACTTACAAGCTGAGTATGAAGAAAAGTATGGTGTGGGGTACTATATACCTGGAGTTTCAGTATTATTTTGGAGTTTTCGGATTATGGTCGGAATTGGTTTCTCCCTAATTTTTCTTAACGCAGTCCAGTACTGGTGCTGGCGAAATAAGAAAATTGAATCCTATCCAATTTTACTAAAGATGACCGTATGGAGCTATCCCTTGCCGTATTTAGCTATAACTACAGGCTGGATAATGACTGAAGTGGGTAGACAACCTTGGATTGTTTATGGCTTATTACTAACCGAGAAAGGAATATCTAAAGTTGTTTCTGCGGCCAGTGTATGGGCATCTTTAGCTACATATTCGGCGGTATATGGCATTATCGCTTTGGCAGCGCTTTACGTTGCCAGAAACACAATCCTTAAAGGTCCTTATAATTAGAATGTGGGGTATATAAAAAATGCTTGATTTTAATACGATCTGTTTTTTTATGCTCGGCATTCTTTTTATAGGTTTTTTGGTGCTAGAGGGTTTTGATTATGGCGTCGAAATGCTTCTTCCTTTTCTCGGAAAGTCAAATTCTGAGCGGCAGGCAATAATCAATACGCTTGCTCCGGTATGGGAAGGAAATGAGGTATGGCTTATTGCCGCTGGTGCGGTATTGTTCGCTGGGTTTCCCCATGTCTACGCCACGCTATTTAGTGGATTATACTTAGCTTTGCTGTTAATGTTAACTTCGTTAATTCTACGGGGAGTTGCTTTTGAATTTCGTAATAAAGATATCAGTAAGAAGTGGCGGAGCTTTTGGGATTGGACTATTTTCTTTGGCGGTGCTATACCCGCTTTTATTTGGGGAGTTGCTGTTGTTAACCTGCTGCACGGATTGCCGATAGATGGCGATATGGAATATGTAGGAGATTTTTGGGATTTAATAAGCCTGTATACAGTGACAGGCGGATTGGTTTTTGTGGTTACGTTCTTGTTGCATGGAACTGCTTACCTCGCGCTGAAATTGGATGAGCGATTTAGTCCGTCTATAAGAAAAACTGGTATAATTATAGGCAAATATGCCATTTTTACAGGTGCATTCTTTGCTATTCTATCATTTTTATATACAGATGCAGCCTCTAATTTAATCGCTAGTGGACTTTTGCTAGCAGCTCTATGGCTGCTTGTATATTGCCGCCATTTCATGAAAAAGCATAGCTATGTTAAGAGTTTTCTTTTTAGCACTCTTTCGATTGTTTCCATTAATTCTGCCATTTTCATGGCTTTGTTTCCTAGGATTATTGTTTCCCAACTAGATCCTAGTTGGAGTCTCGATATTTACAACTCAGCATCTAATCTGCTGACTCTAAGGGTCATGACGATCACCATGATATTTGTATTGCCAACAGTCATTTTGTTTGAGGTTTGGAAATTTTACATCTTTAGGGGTCGCGTAAGTACTGGTGAAACAAATTTAGAGTATAGAGAATTATGGATTCAGCTATATCAAAAAATAAATGAGCTGATTGAGTGTGCTTCCCTTATTAGTGTCAAAGTAGAAAAAATAAAAAACAGGTTAAAGGATACAGAATATCAGTTAAAAGAATATAAAACTCTAATACATCGCGGTCACCAGCTAGTGAATGCTATTGAGAGCGTTATTAATAGCTTAAGGAAGTGGAAATCGGGGCTGTAATTCTTTTGTAAAAAAGCCAACACTCCCAGTAGAAATGGAATGTTGGCTTTGGTTTCAGAAATACAGTTTCTATTTGCATTAATCATCTTCTGGGATAAGAAGGTCACCCCAAAGGATTGAGAGCTTTTGAAATACTCTATTTAGTTAGATAAGTTATTCATGGGAAAGATCGTCAATTGCTTGAACAGCTGCTGCTGCTATAGAAAGAGTTAGTAATCCTAATACCACGAGGCTGGTTAGGATTACTAGCTCTTTTATGATTTGGTGTCCTATTTAAAATCAACGTACATCATCGTCCTGTAGATTTTACGGGGACAGGCACTGTCTCCCATTAATACTTTGTTTTTAATTGAAAATATGCAAAGAATGGGTATTGCATATTAAAGTGAGTCCAATACTATTGGGGAAGGTTTTAAATTCACTCAAAATAAGTCAGGGGGAAAATGAATGAAGAAGTTTGTCTGTACGATTTGCGGATATGTTCATGAAGGAGAGGAAGCGCCTGATAAATGTCCGGTATGTAAAGCCAGCAAAGATAAATTTAAAGAACTGACTGGAGACTTGAATTGGGCTGATGAACACAAGATTGGCATAGCGAAAGATCTTTCTCCAGAGATGCTTGATGGTTTAAGAGCTAACTTTTTGGGAGAATGTACGGAGGTAGGCATGTACCTAGCTATGTCTCGTCAAGCTGATAGGCAAGGATATCCCGAAGTGGCTGAGGCATATAAACGAATTGCTTTTGAGGAAGCTGAACATGCGGCTAAATTTGCCGAGATTTTAGGCGAGGTGGTAGTAGCTGATACCAAGGCTAATCTAAGTGCAAGAGTTGAAGCGGAATATGGAGCCTGTGAGGGCAAGAAGAAACTTGCTACTATAGCCAAGCAGAATAACTTGGATGCTATTCATGATACCGTACATGAGATGGCTAAGGATGAAGCCAGACATGGCTGTGCCTTCAAAGGATTACTTGATAGGTATTTTAAATAAAAGGAGGAAGTACAATGGATAAAATTAAATGTGAAGTCACAAACTGTTCGCATAATAAGAAAGAGGTATGTTTTGCAAATTGCGTTGATATAGTTGGCAGTTCGGCAAAAAAGGATTATGATACAGCCTGCGGCTCGTTTCTAAACAGACTTCATTATTCTGAGCTGACAAACAATACACTAAGCTCGGGCTCATGTGACTGTTTAAAATGCACTGTTGAGACCTGTGATTTTAATAGTAACCATCTGTGTACATTAGATAGTATTAAGGTTAGTGGTCAGGGTAATGTGGAATATCACAATCAAACAGAATGCGCTAGTTTCAAGATTCGATAGAATGTTAATTCTGCTATCATGAAAATAAAATCGGCACCCGGTTAAGTTTCCGGTGCCGATTTTTATTATTACGCCCTTCTTATACTACTTTTTTGCAACGCCTTCCACAGCTATCTTTAATAAGTTCACGGCTGGATAAGGCACTAAATAACTTGCCATCATTGTATTCATTAGTATAATGAAGGGTAACATTATACCGATACAGAAACTTAGTTATTGTTAATAGTATTCAGGACAGCCGAGTTGCAGAAAAAGGAGTAATGACTGTGCAGGGTAAAAGTTTCAAAATTGCCGTATCCGGGGACATATGTATTAATTCTCTTTATTGGATAACAGATCCTCAAAACAATAACGGCCTAAATTGGCAGAGTAATCTAAATGTACATAGCGTGTTAATGCCAGGCGAAGCATTGTTATTAGCGGAACTAGTAAGCTTAGCGACGGGAGCTCATATACTTTCTCCGCGAATAGAAGATATCGAATCAGTTTCGTCAAAGGAATTTCTTAAAGCTACTGCAGAAGTGGATCTATTCCCGGTATTCCCTAATAGAAATAATGAGAAAGTATATAGAGTAAAGCGGTTCCTAGGATTTACGGGGCCATCTTCCGGGATAACGAAATTGCTGCCAATTGCTAATGATGACGCGAATGCCGATATGGTTATCATAGATGATGAAAATAACGGATATCATTCTAGTGAAGAGTTTTGGCCTTTAGCCATAAAAGCACCTGATAAGCAGCCAATCATTTTATATAAGATGAACAATCCTATTAACTCTACTAATCTTTGGAAGAAATTAGAGAAAAGCCATATGGATAAGACAATAATTATTATCAATAGTGATGATTTGCGCTCAAAGGGGGTTAACATCAGCAGAAGCCTTTCTTGGGAAAGGACTGCCCAGGATTTCGTATGGCAGATTAATAATAGTCCTAACCTAGCGTTTCTTTCTCACTGCCGTCATTTAATCGTTCTTTTCGGTCTTGAAGGTGCTATTTACTATCGAAATGAGGGCGTACCCGAATCACGGTTATATTTTCTGCCATATGCGTTCGAGGGAGGCTCTATTGACGACAGTCAAGGGAAAATGTCAGGCTTTACTTCATGCTTTGTAGCTGGAATTGCGCGCAGCATTGTGTTGGGAAATGAAAATAACGAAGATATTCCTATATCTATAGGCGAAGGAATACGTGAGGGCATTGTTGCATCGCAAAAATATTTCATTGAAGGTTTTGGTAAAAATATAGAAGAGTACTCATTCCATAATACTAGAATATTTAGAGAAGATGAGAAGGATCATATTTACAAGGAACATGTACAGGATGTAGTTATACGTCTCTCGGAGAAGATCAATTGCAAATCATGCTGGTATATACTTAAAGAAAAAAGCTCAACTAGTCTAGCTGAAATAGCCTATAATATCGTTAAAAATGGTGTACAGCATGCTCTTAAGTTCATACCTATAGCCCAGTTTGGCAAATTACAAACTGTGGATAGGGGTGAAATTGAAAGCTATAGAAGTATTAAGAATTTGATGTGGGAGTATATCTCCACTACGAATACAGCACGACCTCTTTGCATAGCTGTCTTCGGAACTCCAGGCTCTGGTAAATCTTTCGGCGTAACGGAAGTTGCTGCCAGCATCGCACCTACCCTTATTAAGAAGCTGAATTTCAACTTATCTCAGTTGAGTACCCCATTGGACTTAAATAACGCCTTCCACAGGGTGAGAGATTACTGCTTGGAAGGAAGGATACCCTTAGTTTTTTTCGACGAATTTGATTCGGCCTTTGAAGAAAAATTGGGGTGGTTAAAGTATTTTTTGGCGCCTATGCAGGATGGAGTGTTTAGGGAAGGTGACTCACTTCATCCTATTGGTAAGGCTATATTTGTATTCGCCGGGGGTACGAGCAGTACTTTAAAAGAGTTTTGTGGAGAAGATATAGAGGATGAACAGGAACGTAAACGATTTTTATTAGAATTCAAAGGTGCAAAAGGTCCAGATTTTCTAAGCCGGTTAAGGGGTTATGTAAATATTTTGGGTCCAAATCAAACAGATCGGAAAAATGATCAACTATTCATTATCCGACGAGCAATGCTGCTACGGGCGCTGCTAGAAATAAAAGTACCTCATCTTATAGACGATAGAGGAGAAGCTCAGATCGACAATGGAGTATTACGTGCTTTACTTAAGATTCCGAGGTATAAGCATGAGTCGCGCTCAATGGAAGCTATACTGGATATGAGCCTTCTGGCTAATGCAAAAAAATGGGAGCAGTCTTATTTACCATCTAAAGAACAGCTCAAGCTACATGTTGATGAGGAAGAGTTTCTACGTCACTTAATGCATGATACTTTCTTTAGTGAAAAGATAGAAAGTCTCTCGATAGCTATCCACGAAAAATATCGAGAAATCAATGCTGCTAATACGAATATGGAATCGGATTTCCTGAAGGCATGGGAAGACCTTGATGATGATATAAAGGAAGCTGCCCGTAACCAGGCAAGGCAGATTCCAAATGCATTGCTTAAAATAAACTACGATGTCGTTTCAGTTAAAGAGAAGCCAGCTATTCTAAAGTTTACAGAGAAAGAGTTAGAGATGCTTGGAGAATATGAACATACTCGTTGGTATCGCTATCAAAAAGGGTTGGGCTGGAAAAAAGGCGATGCTAAGGATAAAGCGAAAAAGACTAATCCGGCCCTCGTTAAGTGGAAGGACCTACCTGAAGAGAAGAAAAAGAAGTTATACAAGATGGTAGCAATTTGGCCGGAAATATTGGCGAATGCAAACTTTAAGATGGAAAGACTGAAATTTTTATGTGATTGCGAGACTAAGGTTTAAAGCCCTTTTTGTAGTACTATTCTTCGGAAAAGTCAGAAATGGAATTTTGATGAGTCTTTTTGCGAGGCTTAAGAGCTAAAAGGCTCTCTGTAAGCCATTTTCCAGAGACTGCAATTAATATATATATGGGGAAAGACCAGATATATTTCCAGCAAAAGATGTAATATACTCCAAACCACTCTGTAAAAGGTTCTCCGACAAACGAAAATACTGTGGACATTATAAAGGTGGCCTTTAAGAATGATTTCCATTTGGGGAGTACTGGTAAATCAGCATATAAATTACCGGCAGCATAGCCCAATTAACTGGAATAAGATGAGGAATAACGGATGTGATTTTTATAGGATATATCCATAAATGGTGGGTTATACCAAAGGCATCCATTCCATTGGCACAAAAGAGTACAAAGAAACCGTAGATGACTACGTAAGCAGTACGGGTTCGGTCAAGCAATCTCCACCAAATTGCCCAGGAAATAATCATTAATATTGCCATAGTCCACCATTGGAAAGTAAACAATTCATAATTAAGCCAATGATCGTTATGCATGCTTTTAAGCTGCGAATGGAGTTCTAATATTTTATCGTAACCTTCTAACGGTACATACATAATTATCTCCTTACATTCAATAGGGTGTGTTTCTCAGCTTTTAGTATGCTCCCCCTGTGGTAGACAGTTTATTATTAAACTGTCTACCACAGGGGGAGCATATCATTTTCCTCAAGGCGGTTATTAGACATGATTTTTCAGTGTTTTGGAATGTCGTTAACCCTTTGAGCAAGTCGTTCATGAATTTAGGCTAGTCTTCAAGAGTTCGAACTCCTGGTGGTGCCGGGAGGGATACCGACGGCTCACATGGAGCACAAGTTTAGGACAGAGAGTCGCTTTAGTGGCGAAATAGCTCAGCGAGATTTTGGTCATAATCATCAATACCAAATTCTAAACCTGCGTGCAATATGCGATAAAGGTTTAAAATACTGTCGGTGAGCATACTAAAGCAGTATCCTTGCTTGCTCTGACGCACAGGAAGCCTTATTAAATTTGATTAAACTAACTTTTAAGGAAGGAACGCTCAGCATGGCGTATAAACTAATCTGTATTGATGTCGATGGGACGCTTCTAAATAGTAGACATAAAATAACAAGAAGAACAAAAGAAACTATAGTTAGGGCCCATAAATTGGGTGTTCATATTGTTATAAGTACCGGGCGGATGTATACAGATGCCGAATATTATTCCAACCTTATTGGTGTAAAATCTCCAGTTATAGCATCAAACGGAGCGTTCATAAAAGAAAAAGACAATGATAAAGTTATTTTTAAAGATGTCCTCGGTCAGGATTTATCATTAGAATTATTAGAGATATTTCGAAAACACGGCATAAAGCCTTATTTCTGTACTCCTAACAAATTTTACTATGGCAGTATTATGTTTAAGTTGTTTTATATAGCGACAGCAATATTAGGCCAAAGAAGCAATAAGCTGGATATGGAGTATGTTTTTTCCTGGCAACAATGGAAAAACGCCTTGAACAAAGAAAAGGATAATATTGTAAAGGGAGAGGTTATTTATCGAGATCCAGCTCTAATCTACGAGCTTCGCAATGAACTAAAGACTATAAAACAGCTCGAAATAGTCGATTCCTCGAAATATAATATTGAAATTACTCGCAAAGGGGTGTCAAAGGGAAAAGCTGTAGAAAGGCTGGCGACTCTTTATAATATCAAGCGTGAAGAGATTATGACTATTGGCGATAGTGAAAATGATTTATCGATGATCGAGTATGCCGGTTTAGGAATTGCAATGGATAACGCTTCGGATAATTTAAAACAAAAGGCTGATTATATAACGGATTCAAATGATAATGAAGGAGTTGCGAAGGCTATAGATAAGTTTGTATTGGAGGATAGATTCTAATAATCTTTATCGCCATTCTGTTAGATGGAAGATCAAGCATTAAAACGATATAAGTGAATAGAATGTAGTAACGCAATGGGCGAAAGAAGTGGCGGCTATTTAGCCGCCATTTCTGTAGTATATGCTTTAAGATTTGCTGAATTGCTTATAGTGAGAAGTTATGTTTTCTGTCCTTTCATCTTCATCATGTTGGCCCTGTTTTGCTGTAGTTTGAGTTTAGCAAGTTTTGTTTTATCTACAGGTTCGAGTTTAGTACCAAACCTATCCTGAAGTAATTTTTCTGCTTCCTCGGGTGTGAGTATCTGAGATTTAACTGTCATTATTAACCTCCCTTGTGAAAAGCTATAATATCATCATATTAGGATAATTATTACATATTCTTAACAGTCTGCTTTAAATTATCCATTTAATTTATACATGAGATCCAATTGCCATAAACATTCCGCTCCTAATAAGATATACAAATGATACCAGCATATACCATGTTTCTGTATTAACTTAACTTTTTGAAAATTGAGCATGTAAAAGGATCTCTTTAATCTAATTATCAACGAATACCCGAACATTAACAAGATATAAATCATTAATATTCGATATTTTTATTGACACGTATAGCGGTAGGTGCTATGATAAGCAAGGGAAAAAAGGTGCTTTCCCGAGTGGAGTTATTTTCTCTGGCATCGGGTAAAATATAGAACTAGAGGCATGGATTTGAAGGCTAAGGTTATAAATGATATTGATGTGAAAAATATTTGACAGCGAAAGAAATTAAAGCATGCTTTTAATATGCCTGCTGCCTGCGCCGTATTGACTAATTATGGCTAGGCTTGGGCTCTAATATATTGTAAATTATGGCGGCTTAAAATTGAAGCCGTATAGAGGAAGGGTGAGTGTTATGTCAGCAATAGTTGTTATCGGGACCCAGTGGGGCGATGAAGGTAAAGGTAAAATTGTTGATTATCTAGCCGAGAAAGCTGACGTTGTAGTGCGTTACCAGGGGGGGAACAATGCCGGACATACCGTAGTAACGGAAGGCAAAGAGTTTAAGCTCCACCTCTTACCATCAGGCATTTTATATAAGGGAAAAGCGTGTGTTATCGGCAATGGTGTTGTTGTTGACCCGGCTGTGCTTCTCAGAGAGCTGAAAGGCATGCTGGATAGGGGTATTGACACCAATGGCCTTAAGATCTCGAATAGAGCGCATTTAATAATGCCTTATCATCGCTTGCTGGATGAGGTTGAAGAAGAATATCGTGGAAGCCACAAAATCGGCACAACTAAGCGCGGTATCGGTCCTTGCTATATGGATAAGGATGCTCGTATTGGCATTCGTGTAGTCGATTTAATGGATGAAACCGAATTCAGCGAAAAACTTGAGCGCAATCTGGAAGCTAAAAACCATCTTCTTAAAGCTGTTTATGGTGTAGAAGGCTTTGATTTCGAAACTGTCAAAAAAGAATATCTGGGATATGCTGAGGAACTTCGTCAATATGTCACAGATACTTCTGTATACTTACATGATTCAATTTCGTCTGGTAAAAGGGTTTTGTTTGAGGGAGCTCAGGCGACTCAGCTTGATCTTGACCATGGAACATATCCGTATGTTACCTCATCTCATCCAATTGCAGGCGGCGCTTGCATTGGGGCAGGGGTTGGCCCAAGCAAAATCGACCGTGTCATAGGGACTGTAAAGGCATACAGCACACGTGTTGGCGAAGGACCATTCCCGACTGAACTGCTAAACGAGATTGGTGACAATATTCGTGAGGCTGGCCATGAGTACGGTACAACAACCGGACGTCCGCGTCGCTGTGGTTGGCTTGATGCCTGTGTTGTTCGCTATGCAGGCTATGTAAGTGGTATTGATTATATGGCCATCACCCGTCTTGATGTTCTTGATAAACTTAAGACTCTGAAGATTTGTGTTGGCTACAAGTACAACGGCGAAGTGCTTAAAGAATTCCCTGCAAGCCTAAAAGTGCTTGGCGCAGTTGAACCAATTTACGAAGAGCTTCCAGGATGGGAAACGGACATCACGGCTATCAGAAAGTATGAAGAACTGCCAGTTAACGCCCGTCGCTATGTAGAACGTCTAAGCGAAGTGGCTGGCATTAAGATTGGTATTGTATCAGTTGGACCAAGTCGTGACCAAACCATTATCCTTCATGAGATGTTTTAAATAAATTAGACTAAATGGCCGCATTTAATCAGGTTTTGTTACTTGAATTAAGTGCGGTCTTCTTTATGTGCGCATGGAAGATAGTATTAATGATTGACAAGATTATAGACATGCCTTATAATCATATCTTGTTAGAGTAAATGACCTACTAGCTCAGTTGGTAGAGCACCTGACTTTTAATCAGGGTGTCGATGGTTCGAGCCCATCGTGGGTCACCATTTAAGGCCCGTTGGTCAAGCGGTTAAGACACCGCCCTTTCACGGCGGTATCAAGGGTTCGATTCCCTTACGGGTCACCAATCGTGGGTGATTAGCTCAGCTGGGAGAGCGCCTGCCTTACAAGCAGGATGTCGGCGGTTCGATCCCGTCATCGCCCACCAATTTAATACGGCCCGGTGGTTCAGTTGGTTAGAATGCCGCCCTGTCACGGCGGAGGTCGAGGGTTCGAGTCCCTTCCGGGTCGCCATTAGATTATTTTGCGGATGGCTAGCTAAGCTAGACATCCGCTGCATTTTGCCTCGGTAGCTCAGTCGGTAGAGCAGAGGACTGAAAATCCTCGTGTCGGCAGTTCGATTCTGCCCTGAGGCACCATTAAACAATGTAACCCCTTACAGGTAGCTGTAAGGGGTTTTTAAATAAAGACATGCTAATTAGTATAATACTGAACGCGGTTTCGGCCATTTCTTTTTGCGAGGTACAAGGCTTCATCCGCCTTGGCAACCAACTGATGATATGAAGCGTCAGGGTATGCGCAAAGCCCGATCGAGATAGTTAGTTTACTATTGCTATTAAAGGAAGCGCTGGCAATCTCGGCGCGTATCCGTTCAGCAATGACATATGCTGATTTGCGATCGGTATTCGGTAGGACGATGACAAATTCTTCGCCTCCGTACCGAGCCACAATATCCTGATTCCTAACGCAGTCGACAAGGATTCGTGCTACGCTGCGAAGCGCTTCGTCTCCGCCTTCGTGGCCGTAGGTGTCATTATACCTTTTGAAATAATCGATGTCGGCCATTAAGACTGCTAGATTTTGTGGAGTAGTGCTGATTAGAGCATCGAACACTTCTTTGAACCGGCGATAGTTTAAAAGACCAGTCATGCCGTCAATGTTTGCCTTTAGCTTGAGTTCGGAAATTTTGCCCTCGGTATCAAGTATTTTCTTTAAGGCCTTGTCTAGTACGAGTACGGAAACTGATAGGCAAAGAGCCAATGATAATCCAAGAGCCATAAAATTATTGAAGGCTTTTGAGGGGGAAAAATAATCGTAGTTATCTATGTAATTTGACAGTAGGGCGAATATGAACATATGCTGGATGGTCGTAGCGACTGCTGCTGCTAACAGACCTAAGTTGCGCGATTTGATATTATTTAGCAAAAAACATGCCAAGAGTATATGAAGGTAGACGGCGCAGCTCCACCATACCCAGCCGGTTCCGCCTAATAGCAATCTGAAAAAGATAGTGAACGTTCCAACAATAAAGCTATCTGTCATTCCCAGATAGGCTGTAGACAAGATAATTACTGCTTGTCGCAAGTCAAATATTAAATCGTATGATGTCCCTATCCTTAGCGGAGCTAGCATTGAAAAGATGGCCAACAGAGTGAAAAATACAATTCCCAGTCTGTTGCTATCCGAAGATGCTTTTGTCAATTCTAGGATTCTATCTTTAAGATATTGAGAAAATAACGTAATTACTGTAAACATTATACACAAATTTAATAGTAACTCTCTGGAAAAGTCTTGTATATCAATAGTAGGAATATAAGTAAAAAGTGACATAAAATTCACGCTCATCTCTTAGGATGTAGAATTATGAGGAATAAGCTGCTTCAATACAACATTCTTGATAAACGTAAAAAAACCTCTCACTATAGTGAGAGGTTTTTTTATATGGCGGAGTGGCAGGGATTTGAACCCTGGCAGGGGTTGCCCCCTCTAACGATTTAGCAAACCGTCCTCTTCAGCCGCTTGAGTACCACTCCATATTTAGATGGCGGAGGGGGTGGGATTCGAACCCACGGTCCCTTGCGGGATCACTGGTTTTCAAGACCAGCTCCTTAAACCGCTCGGACACCCCTCCGTGACTGACACAATAGGAATTATATCAGTTGACAATAACTTTGTCAACTGGATGGAGGTTGGAAAGTTAAGGATTATCTTGGGCATAATAGTAAATACAAATATAATATAATAAAATTCAGTGCTAGTTGTCAATAGAAAGCATTAGGTAATTTTAACGTAATGTCAGTGTGTTATTGACTAATGGCTCTAGCAAGAGTATATTTTAAAGTGTTATCATAAAGTAGACAGAAGGTGAGAAAAATGGATGTAGACATACCTAGGCTGCCTCAAAACGTTAATTTACCGATAAATCAGGAAATATCCATTTTTTTGCCTGAAAGAGGCAGGATATCCCCCTGAAGTGAGAGGGGACTATTATGATAAATATCTATAAAAGTAATTTTAATGGGCTGAGTATACTCACGGCCGATAATATCGAAAAAGGGTCATGGATCAATCTGATTAATCCCACAATCGAGGAGCTTAGCATAACAGCTAAGGTCACCGGGATTCATATTGAAATGCTTAAGTCGGCGCTTGACGAAGAAGAACGGTCGCGTACCGAGATAGAGGACGACTGCCTGCTTGTTATTACTAATATACCAGTAATGAGGACAAAGGCGGGTTACGACACGTTGCCTCTTGGTATAATCATTGCTGCCGACCATTTCGTAACAGTGTGCTTGGAGAATAATGAAGTACTAGCCGAGTTCAGCGAAGCAAATGCCAGGCTGTTTAGCACTTTTAAGAAGACAAGATTCTTATTCCAGATACTGTATAAATCGGCAGCTTACTATCTAAGATATTTGAAGCAGATTAACCGGCGAACGGATGAGATCGAGACCCATTTGCGAAAGTCAATGAAAAACCAAGAACTATTTGACCTGCTCGATCTTCAGAAAGGCTTGACCTACTTCTCTGTTTCACTGCGGTCAAATGGGATTGTTCTAGACAGATTGCTGCGTATGCGAACTAATAGCCAAATGCAGCACTTGGTAAAGATGTACGAAGAAGATGAAGATTTGCTCGAAGACGTTATAATCGAGAATAAACAGGCAATTGAAATGGTTGAAATGTATACGCATATCCTAAATGGCATGATGGATACATTTGCGTCTATTATCTCGAATAACTTGAACATCGTAATGAAGTTTCTAGCGTCTATGACAATCATCCTGGCCATTCCTACTATGATATCCAGTTTTTTTGGCATGAATGTTCCCATTCCGCTTGCTGGCGAAAGTCACGGTTTCTTATATATTGTCTTAGGTGCACTATTGCTGACGATAATAGTCATTGTGGGTTTATCGAGGAAACGGATGCTGTAATTATAAAGGACTGCCGCGAATGCTCGCTGCAGTCCTTTGTATTTAACCGTTTCTTCGTCTGTTAATAAGTGATATTATATCGCTGTCATAGCTGAAGACGGGGATGCGCTTTAAGTCAAAAACCGAGGAATTTCTTGAGCAGGTTCCGCTTATGGTGGTAAACCCAATGCTATAACTGGTATCTTGGGCTAACTTTACTGTGGTGGCAGTATAACTGCCGCGTGGGTAGGCAATGGACTGTACGGGAACATTGAGAATGCTTTCTAATGTACTGCGTGAGCTATTTAATTCCTCATGGGCATCAGCGGCGGATAGCTCGCCAAGCGGACGGTGGCTTAGTGTGTGCGAACCGAATGACATGCCGCCCTGTTTCATTTCAAGTAAATTTTGAGGACTAAGGCGACCGTCGCTCCAAAGTAAGCCGGTAATTATAAAAAAGGCCGCTGTCATACCGTACTTCACCAAAATTGGATATGCATTCTCGAAATTATCAGCATAGCCGTCATCGAAGGTTATAAGGATAGGTTTTTCAGGTAGACTTATGCTTTGGCCACAAACGAAGTCTTGGAATTGAGCAATTGATATTGTATTATAACCATTTTTTTTAAGCCGTGATAAATCATTGGCAAAATGCTCGGGGGTTACTGTCAGGTAACTGCCGGTATAGCCTACGCGATGATATAAAAGGACCGGGATTTCCGTATTGGAAGCACTAGCTGTCCGGTAGATATCGTCGGCAAAGGCAAGCGCCAAGAGGGAACCGGCGCATAATTTGAGAAATTTGCGGCGGGTAATCAATGGCCTCGTCTCCATTTCGTACCGAAGGGAATTCGGCGAGTATTACTATACCTTATTCGCCTGGCCTTTTATTTATCCTTCCCAAATGTAGGGAGACCTATTTAATCATCAGCTAAATATAAGGCATTTGACAGGGCTATAGACGGTGCTTTCGATTGACCATGTTAATATTTGTAACATATAATAATAACAATGAAGACAACTACTATAAAGGCGTCTTAAATAGACTGGATATATATTTTAGGAGTGAATGCCAGCGTGATAGAGCGCAAGGTAATGTTAGAGGATATTCTGGCAGCAAAAGAAGCCCGACGTCAAAGGCAGCAAGCAATGCTGGCTAATTCAGGGCTAACACTAGTAAGTATTACCGTTAATATGCCCGGCCCGATAAAAGATGGCATGCTATTGCGCAAGTTGTGTAATTATGCAGCAGAGAAAATTAAATCACGAGCCAACGTTCGTGAAGAGCAGATACATTATATGTGGACAGGCCCGGAGGCGCTGCTCTCAGTCGACAGTAATGCTCAAGCTATAAAGGCAGTTGCAATCTCGATTGAAGAGGCTAATTCGTTTGGACGGTTATTAGATATAGATGTCTTTACGCCCGCCGGAGATTTAGTCTCGCGGCAGCAGCAGGGTAAGGGGCGGAATTGTCTTGTTTGTGGTCAGCCGGCCTTGGTGTGTATGCGTGAACAAAACCATACTGCCGACGAATTGAATGAAGCGGTGGAGGCACTGCTGGCGGATTTCAGCGCTTATCTGGCTCGGCGTATTAGCCTTACTGCTGAAAAAATTGGTGCACTAGCTTTACAAGCTATGCTTTACGAAGCGTCCTGTACGCCTGCGCCCGGTTTGGTTGACAGAGTAAATAGCGGGGCGCATACTGACATGGACTTTTACACCTTTATGGCCAGCTCATCAGCACTTAGTATGGCCATGGCCAGAACTGCTCAAGCGGGCATAAATCACAATGACACATTACCAAAGCTGCTGCCTGTGCTGAGATCAATCGGTAAGCAGGCTGAAAAGGAGATGCTTTGTGCTACTAATGGGATTAACACTCAAAAGGGCTTACTTTTTTCACTAGGTATAGTTACAGCTGCAGCTGGATGGCTTTGGCGTGAGAATAGGCAGCTTAAAACAACGGAAGTGCTTAATACTGCAGCTAGGATTGTAGCTGGAATTGTTGAACGCGAACTTGGTGTCCTAGCAGGAAAAGGTGAAAAAGTACTGACAGCAGGAGAGCGTCTGTACCGCGATCATGGAATAACAGGTATCCGCGGTGAGTTGGAGCGGGGATTGCCAGCCATCTCCGATTGCGCTTTGCCAATGCTTAAAAAATCACTTGAAGAAGGACTCAGCATTAATGATGCCTTATTAAATACTTTACTTACACTTATGACATGTGTCGATGACACGACCGTTATGAATAGACACAACCCTGAAAAAATGCGCTCCTGGGTGAGGGATAAAGCCCAGTCCGTTCTAGCTGAGGGCGGCGCAGCTACTAGTAAGGGCCGACTTAAAGCGGAAGCCTTGGATGAAGAATTCACAGCGAATAATATTAGCCCGGGAGGTGCAGCTGACTTACTGGCAGTAACCTGGTTTCTTTACCAACTTGAAAATGGGCTAACGCTATAGAACAGTGCACGTTAAGGAAGGAGAATATAATTGTTATTTAATATACACCCAATAAACCTTGTTCGGGCGCTTTCCTTAGCTCTTGAGCTTTCAACAGGCGGCTTATCGAGACATCATTGGCGAACGGCTATGATAGCCAACCGTATTGCTGAGCAGATAAATCTTGATGTGGCAGAAAGGCCAACATTACTATATTCGGCGCTTCTGCACGATTTAGGGGCGGCATCTAACTGGTCCGAGAAGCGCAAGCTGCATGGTATGGAATACAATTGGAATATTTATGCTCATGCTGAGGAAGGACATAATTTGCTTAAGGACTCGGTTCAGTTCGGTATGCTGGCAGAACCTATTCGACATCATCATGACCGTTGGGACGGTACTAGTCCTTCTGGTCTTGGCGGCAATGGGATTCCGCTGATCAGCAGAATTATAAATCTGGCCGATAGAATTGAGGTAATGCTGCGGGATGATAAATATGTTTTTGAGCAGCGTCCGGACATACTATCGAATATCCGTAAATTTAGCGGCAGCTACTTTGACCCTGAATTGGTCAAGGCTCTGCATGAATTTGCCCGGCAGGAAAGCTTTTGGCTGGATCTTGCCAATCCCCACTATTACCAGAACTTCTTCCAGAATGTCGATGCGCTTGGACGCATTCATCTTGATATTGATGACGTTATAAACATTGCCGAAATTTTTGCGACTATCATAGATAGCACCAGCCGCTTCACTGCCAGACATTCGCGCTGTGTTTCTATTGTGGCAGCTTTCATGGCTAAGTCTAAAGGTTATAGCTCAGAAGAGATTAAGATGATGCGGATAGCTGGCTTACTTCATGATTTAGGAAAACTTGCGGTACCCAACGAAGTTCTTGAAAAACCAGGCAAATTGTCTGAACAGGAATTGGCAATAATTAAACAGCATCCTTATTATACATATCGCATACTAGAGCAAATTGATGGTTTTGGTACTATTGCCGAATGGGCGGCTTTTCATCATGAGACGATTGATGGAGCAGGCTATCCTTTCCGCACTAATGAAAGCCAGCTAAAGCTGGGATCGCGTATCGTCGCCGTAGCCGACGTCTTTGCCGCGCTAACCGAAGACCGCCCCTATCGGAACAGGCTTGAGAATAAAGAAGTGGAAAAAATCATGCGAGGAATGGTCGACAATCGCAAGCTGGATGGAAACATAGTTGCCGATTTGCTAAGTAGCTCAGAAGTCTTTGATCTGATGGAGGCTGCCAACAATCAAAAAAACCCAAAATGCGCTAGCGCATAAATCCCATTAGTTGACAATAGCCTGCCAAAGAGCTAAAATGTAAGCGTGCAAATGCCGGTATAGCTCAGCTGGTAGAGCGGTTCATTCGTAATGAATAGGTCGCAGGTTCGAATCCTGTTATCGGCTCCAGTATATCAAGGCTCCAGGCAAATTGTCTGGAGCTTTTTCTTGTGTTTGTATGCTATTTGTATGCCACGGTGCTTTCTACTGTAGGTAGGAACAGAACGATTGCCTTGCAAAAGTACATTCCGCCTCTGAACCCAAAATATACAATATAGCAGGAAGTGGAAGAAAGGCTGTAGAACGGGATAGTTTGGAATTTAATTAATTTAAAGGAGTGGCCTACTTTGCATCAATTTAAAAAATATAAGTAT
>Ga0074195_1002110_pt1 | contig 23858 bp, 27 predicted proteins | sample EPASupsiteHSE623_FD_64525 | JGI IMG/M metagenome (GOLD analysis project Ga0074195, IMG submission 64525) | Bioremediated contaminated groundwater from EPA Superfund site, New Mexico - Sample HSE6-23 | ecosystem: Environmental > Aquatic > Deep subsurface > Groundwater > Contaminated ... | reverse complement strand
CTGCTTCGTTCACAGCTCCTACTGCTGCCTGGGCCACCTGGGCTCCTCCGCCTATTATTATCACCCTCGAGCCGTAGATCTTCCCGAAAGACGGGTGCACTGATATCTCGCAGATGGCGTCCATGCACTGGAGTTCGTCCACAAGGCCATCCATCGGGCCGTCGATCTCCATGTAGACCGATGCCTTGCCCTTGTTCACACCGCGCTCTATCACGAACTGCTGGGTATAGACTATGTTTCCGCCTCTCTTTGCGATGACTCCGGCGATATCGCGCAGCATTCCCGGGCGGTCAACGCAGATGACGTTTATTGCTGTGCTCATGTCTGCCTCTCTAGGAGGAGAGGCACTGGCAAACTTTAATATGACGAGTGAATACCTTTTGGCGATGGAATTTTGTCCGGAGTGCAAAAGCATAATGATGCCAAACCCGAAGCAGGGCCTTATGACCTGCAGGAAGTGCGGCCACACTAAAGAGATATCGGCCAGCGATAGGTATGTCAGCAGGACATTGCAGCAGGATCGCGAAGTTCCCGTCCTGGAGGGAAATATCCAGCTGCTTCCAACAACAAACGCCAAATGCCCTGAGTGCGGCAATAACGTCGCCTACTGGGAGATGAAGCAGACTAGAGCTGCCGATGAAAGCCCGACGCGCTTCCTTACATGCACCAAATGCAGATATAGATGGAGAAGATACGAGTAGGATTTAAGTTAAAGTAAAATGGTGATGTTCTCTCCCTGGAGGCTCTAGTAGGATGTTCAAGGCAGTAATCAACGCAGAAACTTTGCGCGATGCAATCGAAGCCGTCTCTTCTCTGGTGGACGAGGTCAAGTTCGCCCTATCCGAGAAGGGCATAGAACTGAAGGCAGTTGACCCCGCCAACGTCGCAATGGTATCTCTCAAGATCGGCGCTGAAGCATTTGATTACTTCAAGGCCACCCCGGGAGAGATAGGAGTGGATCTGGTGCGCTTAAGCGACGTTCTCAGCATGGCTGATAAAGGCGAGAATGTGCAGCTGGAGCTGGATGAGGAGAGCCATAAGCTGAAGATCGGCGTCGGCTCATTATCGTACACGCTGAGCCTGATAGACCCTACTGCCATCAGAAAAGAGCCAAGAATCCCCGAACTTGATCTTCCGGCGCACGTCATGCTGCCTGGAGGGGAGCTTCGCAGAGCCGTGAAGGCTGCTGAGAAGGTTAGCGATCACGTAATCCTCGGCGTCTCCGACGAGGGCTTCTACATGGAGGCAAAAGGCGATATAGATTCGCTCAAGCTCAAGATCCCCAGCACAGAGCTTTTAGGGATGAAGCCGGGCGAGGCCAGGAGCCTCTTCTCTCTGGATTACTTGGAGGATATGAGCAAGTCCATAGGCAAGGCAGGCGAGGTGACCCTGGAACTTGGCATTGATTATCCCCTCAGGGTCCACTTCAGGATAGGCCAGTCTGTGGAGATCAACTACCTCCTGGCTCCGCGTATTGAGCAGGAATGAGGATATCAGACTATCCATTCACACAGGAAGCTGCAGAGCACGTAAGGCAGGCAGGCTACTCCCTGGACAGCCTGCTTGAGAAGACCTTTTTTAATCCCGTCAGAAATAGGGCGACAGAAAGGGTCCAGGGGGCGATTGTTGGCGAGATCCAGGACAGCTCTCCAAGGACCGATGCCGAGCTTCTGTCTGAGCTGCTCTCCTATCCGCTTGCAAGAGTTATCATATCCTGCCTAAAAGACGATCTCCTGGTCAGGCGCTATGCACTGGCCGAGGCCAAGCTGGCCTACAGGAGAATGCAAAAAGAGAAGGAGATGGCCCTCAAGAGCCTGGCCGAAGACCTGGGGCTTCACCTTCAGGGATCTGAGCCCTGGAAAGTCCACTTCACAGAGTACATCCGCGCAGCTCACAGGATGCACAGCCCCCGCTGGAAGCTTGTGAACAGAGACCTACGAGAGGGGTTTCTCACAGTGACAAGAGACGAGGCTATGCGCCTCATGGAGGAGGCGGCCAGAGATAGAGTCATGAAAGGCCTTCCCATTGAGGTCGATGAGAAGGTATGTTCCCGGCTTGAAGACTACATGAAGCCATTGAGATCAGAGCTGGAGAGCCTGAGAGCCAGGCAGCGTGTAGACCTTGGAAGAGTCGAAGAGGGAGCGTTTCCCCCCTGCATCAGGAAGATGCTTCAGGAGGTCTCTAAAGGCATAAACCTCGCCCACTCGGCGCGCTTTGCTCTGGTCAGCTTCCTTTTGCAGATCAACATGACTCCAGAGCAGGTGATATCTCTCTTCAACACCAGCCCGGACTTCGATCCTGAAAGAACTCGCTACCAGGTGGATCACATTGCAGGCGCCAGCGGCACGAAGTACAGGCCACCGTCGTGCGCCACAATGGCCACATATGGAAACTGCCCGGGAGAGGACGACCTGTGCAGGAGAATAAAGCATCCCCTGAGCTACTATGAGAGGAGGCTGAAGTTCATGCAGATGCATCCCGCGCGAACGCAAGCCATGCAGACGAAAACCCCAGCACAAACCCAGACCCAACCCACTGCCTCTAAAAAGCAGCCCTCTCCAGAGAGGACAGAAAAGACTTCACAGCAGGGCAATCCAGCTTCGAAGACCTGACGAGGATTGAGACCTCATCCACAACGATTGGCAGGAAGCATAGCCCTGCCTGCTTCGCAGCAGCCCTCTCGCCAAAGCCCAGATCAGCGAGATTTTTGGCTATGGCAGCGGCAACGCTTGAATGGGTCCTGGCCAGACGCACGTATTTGGGATCTAAAACGCCGGCCTCTTTTAGCACAGACTCGAATAAGCGCCTCATATAAGAGTCCCTGTGCCAGCCCACAATGCGCCCTTCGTCCAGATTTTTCAGATCTATCTCCTCTCTTGAGATCAGACCCAGGTCTCTATGAAATCCCTTTACCAGGACCATATCAGGCGAAGGTTCATTCGAGCCGGATACACAGGCCATGTCTGCTATGCCGTCTTCAACTGCTATCCTTCCCCTCAACGATCCAGTGTTTAGAATCCTGATCTCAAACGGCAAGTCCTCGGCCAGCCGCTCTAAGAGAAGCGAGTTCTCGCCTGCCACTACCAGGTCTGGATATGAGGGCTCTGTGAAGAATCGGACCTCAACGTTCTCGCCGGGCTCCAGGTACTCGACATCGGAATGAATCTCTATCACACCATCGGCTCTTGCCAGAGTGGTGATGGAGCCGCTTCCCTTGTCCACAGGGTAGACCAGGTCGCCGGAAAGGCCAACTGCCAGCATCTGGTGGCGGCCTTCAGATCGCACAGCTTTGGCAAGCCTTCCCTTTGCCCTGTGACGCTTAGATTTCAGTCCCAAAGCCCTGCGGATTGCCGGTGTCGCCAGCTCTTCGAAGACCGTGAGAGCGCTTGTCGGGTAGCCTGGCAATCCCAGGCATGGCGTATTCTCCACTATTCCAAACAAAGTAGGTTTGCCAGGCTTCAGGTTCACGCCGTGAAAGACCATCTCCCCTATCTCGTCCACGACCTGGTAGACCATGTCCCCGGCTCCAGCAGATGTGCTCCCGCTGATGAGGATCATGCTGCACTCTTCTGCCATCTTCTTCAAAGCCCCAGCCAGGGCATCCCTCTCATCCGGCAGTATGCCGTATCTGAGGGGCTGAGCGCCGCACTCTGCGACCGCAGCTGCAACTGTGTATGAGTTTATGTCGTAGATCCGGCCAGGGCCCAGCAGCTCACCGGGCGGCACAAGCTCGTTTCCTGTGGAGGCCACGCCCACCCTCAACCTTCTCACCAAAACGTCTTTGCGTCCAACAGCCGCAAGCACTCCCACCTCCCGCGGCGTAAGCCTGATTCCGGGGAAGAGCACTGCTTCACCTAAGGATATATCGCTGCCCATTATTTGGGTGTTCTCTCCAGAATGAACTGTCCTTCGGATCAGGACAGCCTCGCCACCGGCTGCAGCGTTCTCGATCATGACCACAGCATCTCCGCCGGGAGGCATCATTGAGCCGGTAGAGACCTCGGCAGCTTCGCCTGCGCCCACATGTACCTCAGATAAAACGCCCATGGGAACCGTGCCTTTGAGCCTGAGGCGAAGGGGCCGGTCCTCTCTTGCGCCGATTGTGTCCTCAGCCCTGACAGCATAGCCGTCCATGGAGGCCCTGTCGAAGCCCGGAACATCTATCATCGAGACGACCTTCTCAGCCAGAACCCTGCCCGAGGCGCTGTCCAGTGAAACGACCTCCGAGTCTGGCATCGGCAGATAAGAGAGCACTGTAGACCTGGCATCTTCGAGCGAGAGAAGGCTGCGAAACTCCTTGCGCATGTAAAATACTATCCGACGAAGACCTATAAAAGCTGGGGTGAAGATCATGGGCAATTTCGGAGAGCTTTCGCTGGAATTAGATGTTATGTTTAAATCACTTAATGTTAGTTATAGATAACATTTATATACACAAAAGTTAGAATCATCTAACATCATGAAGAACAAATTCTTAATGCGCATGTCTCTGGGAGCTGCTCTGACATTTGCCGGCCTGCTCCTATCTATGATGGGCTATAATGCCGGTTCAATAGTGATTGCAGGGGCGACGGTCATTGTCCTGGCATTTGTGATCCGCTGGCGGACGGGCGATCAACCCGAGAGCGATGAGAGGACCAAGAAGATCAGTACAGCCAGCATTACTTGCTCATGGCTGGTTACCATAATATTCCTTGCAGTTCTGCTTGGAGGAGGCTACCTCGGCCTCTTAACCCTTCCTGCTCAGATGGCACTGGAAGCGGTCGCCTGGGTTATGTCTTTAAGCGCCGTCGTCTTTCTGGTTTACTTCAAAAGAAAGGGCGATGTGGAGCTGACATGAAGACCAGGATCAAAGAGCTGAGGGCAAGGCACGACCTCACCCAGGAGGAGCTGGCCCATATGGTGGGAGTGAGAAGGGAGACTATTCTGTTCCTGGAGAAGGGAAGGTACAACCCCTCCCTCAAGCTGGCCTTCAAGATCGCCCGTGCTTTGCATGCTACTGTGGAGGAGGTATTCATCTTCGATGAAGAAGATTCCCCACCTCAAGAGAACTCCTGAAGATATCGAATATTATAACTTCATACTCGTCGGGGCAGCCTGCCTGGAGAGCCAGATGTTCACGGAAACTAGGCTGGAAGCCTAATATTTTAGTCCTGGGAGGAATGCCGTACGCTTCCCCATTACTTTCACTCCACGTCCATTAACTATATTTGTCCTCAAATCTATTGCCTCTTTAGTGTATTCCTTGACCTGTTAGACACTCCGATCTAGGAGACAACGGTTTCTAAGGAATGACCAGGATGCACGCTGTGATCCAAGCAGGAATAGGCAGCAATGCCTTAGCCGATTAGTTTCTTGCATCTGAGGCGATGGCTTGGTGAAGGGGCGCCACCTTCAGGTTAGGGCCTTGCGAGCCTGATGTCAACCGGCCTATCGTATCCGAGACTTTTTGCTCAGGTACAGGCCAACGACTTTAGTCGTTGATAGTTGACAAACGTGCTGCCCTCTGCCTGAGAAGGTGATCGGCCAGCACCAGAGCCACCATCGCCTCTGCTACGGGCACGATCCTTGGTGGTATGGCCGGATCGTGCCTGCCTTTGATCTCTATCTCAGTCTCTTTACCAGAAAGCATGTCTATAGTGCTCTGCTTTCTTGAGATGGAGGGCGTGGGCTTGACTGCAATTTTGCATACCAGCGGAGCACCTGTAGAAATTCCGCCCAGTATTCCGCCAGCGTTGTTGCTCTCGAAACAAACCTGGCCGTCCATGATGATGAGAGGATCGTTCATCTCGCTTCCACGCATGCGAGCACTCTCAAAGCCTGCGCCAATCTCCACGGCCTTCACTGCACCAAGGCTCATGAGCGCCCTGGCCAAGTCAGCGTCCAGCTTATCGAAGACAGGCTCCCCAAGGCCTGCAGGAACGCCCTTAGCCACGATCTTCACAACTCCGCCCAGGCTGTCACCCTCCTGGCGGACCTGATCTAAAAGCTGGAGCATCTTATCAGCAGCGACAATGTCAGGGCTGCGAATGGGATTTGACTCGATAAGAGATTTCAGTTCAGAGAGAGGCATAGGCGGAACGGAGGCCTCGATCCCGCCAAGCTCTGTCACATAGCCCACAATTTCTATGCCCTCCAAAGAGAGAAGCTTCCTGGCAATCGCGCCCGCAGCCACGCGGCCTACGGTCTCCCGGGCAGAAGCCCTTCCGCCGCCACGGTGATCTCTCAGGCCGTACTTGATCTGGTAAGCGTAGTCTGCATGTCCTGGCCGGGGTTTATCACGCAGAGCATCGTAGGCGCTTGAGTTTGCATCCTTATTCCAGACGATCATGGAGATTGGCGTTCCTGTAGTCTTTCCCTCGAAGATGCCGCTCAAGATCTCCACACGATCCTCCTCTTTCCGCTGAGTCGATGCCCTGCTTTGGCCCGGGCGCCGGCGGTCAAGCTCCTTCTGGACGTCTTCTGCAGATATATCGAGGCCCGCAGGACAGCCGTCCACTACTACGCCTACAGCTCTGCCGTGGGATTCGCCCCAGGTGGTGATGCGAAATATGGTGCCAAAGATATTGCCGGACATGTGAGACCACGTGGATAGCCTTTCAAGGTATTAGCCGAAAAGCTTTCTGATGGTTCAGCAAATCAACCTCACGGGACTTACGTCCCTTTGCCATAGCATCCCATCTCTTTTATCTCACCGGGGAGCGGAGAGGGGCGAAAGACCCCGGCCTTCAGGCCTTCCGACTGAAGGTCGGAAGAATCCGGATACAATCCGGATACCGGGGATGTAGAGCCCCTCCCCCTGATTACTTTCGCTCTGTGGATTAATCATATCTGTCATTGAACCTAATCTCCCATCTAAGTAGGGAGGGAACACCCCCAATTCATGCCTTCGCTCTTCAGAGCCAGAGGGCTATGACGGCGTACCATGAAGGAAAAGCGGGAAGCTCCGGCCATAAGGTCCATGAGAGGAGTTCACTAACCCTCTATCCAGGAACGCAGATACAGGTATGAATAATTTAGCACGACTTTTATAAAAAGCGAAACCTTTATAAAAAGTGGAAATAGATCATATTAGCTGGAGTATTAAAATTGAAGGGGACATCCAGAAGAGGAGAGAAAAAGAATGGCAGAAAAAAAGAGTTCTAGGTCAGGAGGACGCGGCAGCGAGTCCTCCATGTCCGAAAGTCGTGGAGGACGCAGCAGAGGAGAGACTTTCAGGCAGGGCGAGACGCCCGGAGCAGGAGAATATGAATGCGTAACCTGTGAGCCAGCCTGGAGGGTGACGCTCGACGCTGACGACAAGCGCCTACCGCCCTGCGGCAGATGCGGTCCAGGAACAACTGCAGAATATGAGAGGACGAGATGAGGTCGTTCCTAGGAACGGCCTCTTAGCCCATTATATTGCCTAAAGTCGCTCAGCTTTTGCGTTTAACGGCATCAGCTATCAGTGGTGCCACTGAAACTGTGCTAACTGTTCTGTCCAGCGTATCTGTAGCCAGCACAGCCTCCACGCCTGAGCGGCAGAGCTTGATGACTGCACTGCCCGTCAGGACAGGATGAACTGCAGCTAGGTACACCCTTCTGGCTCCCTGCTTCTTTAGAAGCGATATGGCCGTAGCCATAGTCCCGCCAGTCGCGATCATGTCGTCGAATATGGCCACATCCCTGCCCTTCACGTCCATCTCCTTTGGAGCCATGGAGACCTCTGTGCCGCTGTGTCTGGTCTTTTCAAGGTAGTCGCACTGAGTGCCCAGATGTGCTGCAGCAGTTTTTGCCATGGCCATTGCACCCTTATCAGGAGATATGACTACAGGGTCCACCAAGTCCAGGGACCTGATCTTATCCGCTAAGAGAGACGTGGCATCCAGGTTCTCAGAAGGACAGGAGAAGTGAGTGAGAATTGTCCTGGCGTGGATGTTCACAAGGTAAACCCGCCCATTGCTAAGGAAGGGTTTTAAGGCTGTAGCTACAGCGCGGGCGGTCATGGGCTCGCCGGGCTTGAATATCTTATCCTGGCGGGCATAGCCGAAGTAGGGTATGACTAAAGAGACATTCCTGTCCCTGCATACGTCCAGGAGCTGAAGCAGATACACTATATCGGTGTTTGTGGGAGTCGATTGTATTATTAATATATTATCGTCCAGCTCAGAGATCACCTGGGTGTAAGCCTCACCATCAGGAAAGGCCTTGTAGTCGCATAGTGCCAGTTCTTCGCCCAAAATGGCCGCCACTTTTCCGGCCAATAGCTGAGAGGCCGGCCCTCCGATAATCATCAAAACCACCTTAGCTGCTTATCTAGCTGCTTACCTAGCTGCTTACAACCTTCATTTTAACCTTGACCGTTGGAGTAACCACTGCGCCAACAGCGCGCACATCCTTTCCAACCTCAATATCCTTTAAAAGATGGAAGATATTTCCTGCAAGCATCATAGACCTGATCGGCTTTAGAGCCTCTCCTGGAGACACATAGAAGGCGTTCTTTGCCTCAACTGAGAAGTCTCCTGATATCGGATTTGCTGTATGTGCGCCTATGAAGCTGTTCACCAGAATTCCCTTTGCCTCTCCGATGAGATCAAAGGCCTCCTGAGAGTTCACTATCAGGTTCCTAACGCCTATTCTCGGAACCTCTGAGTAGCCTGATCGCACAGCGTTGCCAGTAGATGCAGTTCCTGCTTTGCCTGCAGTGTAGCTGTCGTAAAGGAAGCCCGACAGCTTGCCGTCTTTTGCCAGGACATTCCTCCTGGAGGGCACGCCCTCGCCGTCGAAGGCAGACGACCCTATTCCGCCTGCAAGAAGGCCGTCGTCCGCCATTGCCAAAGTTGGGGAGAATATCTCTTTCTCAACTTGACCAGACAACGGCGACCGCCCCTTCTGAACGTTATCCGCATAGAGAGAGGGGATAAAGGCGTATTCCAGAAGCTCAGTAAATGCCAGGGGCTTAAGAAGCACATCGAATGTTCCGCTCTTTGCTGCTACTCCTCCCAGAGAATCTCTGGCCATCTCTGCGGCGCTCCTCCCAACCTTTTGAAGATCGCCGTAAAAGGTGCGGGAGTTGTGGAACTCGCTTCCGGTGGCCACGCCGTCTTTGCGCGCTATGGCATCGATTGAGGCGTGCATAGATGTCTCCTGCTCTTGAAGCTCGATTCCCCGTGAGTTCACAACGAACTCCGTACCAGAGACGCACGTGACTCCCCCGGACACGGGCTCTGCTCCGTCCACTTCGATGCAGCCCTGGAGCATGCGGGCTGCCAGTTCCAGGCACTCCTCAGGGCCAATTCTCTCCAGCCGGGAATCAAAGACGTCCTCAGGCTTCGTGACTTTCTCTAAAAGAGGAAGTGAGCGCCAGTATTCGTCCCCACCTCGGGCGCGAGCTGACCGCACTGCGCTGTTAGCTACAGCATCAAGCCTGCTCATGTCGCTGGTGCTGGAAAATCCGACTGCACCTCTGACGACAGCACGAAGTCCCAATCCCCGATGGAAGCTCTCGCTAGCCAGCTCGACCTCACTTTTTCTCAGGTCTACATCTACAGAGTGCCCGCATACGCCGAAAACCTCAGCCTCCTCTGCACCCAAGGCTTTAGCCAGGGCTATAAGCCGATGAGCGTTCTCTATCAGGCTGTTAGCAGAGCTATCCGATATACCTGAGGTCCTCATCGCCACCGCACTCGTAAGGAGCCTGAGCTTTCTCCATCTCCTGGAGCTTGCCCACGATCTTCTCCATCTCTTTGGCCCGATCCTCTAATGCCTGCATGCCTATATCGATCTTCAGGGCTTTGGAGAGGACGCGCAGCACCTCCTGGGCAGCTTTAGGATCCACAAGGTAGCCGCTGGTCACGCCCATGAGGCAGACGGCCTCGATATTTCTAAGGCCTCCTAAGCCCAGCAATAGGCCGGATACGCCTATGATCCCGCCGCCTGGCTCGTTCTCCTGGAAGACGACATCATGCTGCTTCATCTCTTCCACCAGCTCGGCCATGTTTGCAGCCCCAAGGACCAGGGGCTTGTCCACGAACTGGCCAGTGCCGTAGCCGCCCAGTGCATAGATGCGCTTTACGCCCAAGGATTCGGCTATGTCCAGGAATATGCCTGTCAGCTCGTAATGCCCCTCGTTTGTAGCGCTCTGGTAGTCTCCTACAAGCAGAAGAAGATCAGGCTCATCCCCTTTGCCCTTATAAGCGTAAATCTCATTTCTGACCTGCTTGATGAGGCCGTTCTCCTGCACCATCACCTGCGGCGGAAAGTGGGGAGAGTATATCTCCATGATCTTCTCAGCATTCAGTTCCTCGACCATGTGCTCTGCCACCAGCTTTCCTACATGGCCTACGCCGGGTAGCCCCTCTACCAGCAAGGGATCCTTCAGGGGTATATCCTTAATCTTTCGAACTAGAGTCTCTTTCATCTCGTCTCCTGGTTCAGGGCTCTCCTATACTTTCCGTAAGGGTCTTCTGGAGAAAACCTGGCGGGTTTTGTAGTGATAGTAGGAGACCCGCACACTGGGCAGCTCTCTTTAAGCGTATACCTGCCGCAAACAGTACACTTCAATATCTTCGATCTCATGCCTCTCTGTGAAATGCGCCTTCTCCGCCGTGCTGCTCTATGTACTTCACCGCAGACTGAGCCGCTTTCTTGAGAACAGACTCCGCGTGCTTATAATCAGGTGCCGTCACGTGTATGCGATAGCGAGGCGCACCTATGTAAGTTATGCCTAAAGACACGTCCTTATCCTTGATGCGCTTGGCCTGCTTCAGGGCCTTCCTGATCACCTCAACACCATCGGGGGAAGGTGAGGTGAGATCTACGTAGCCACTGATCTCCACAGAGGGTATTTTGACGTTATCCCTGGAAAGCGCAGCTATAGCCTTCACGTCTTCCTCAGTCAGGCCGATATCTGCCAGGGCATCAGCTCCGGTAATGGCTGCATCCTCCAGTGCCAGGTAGAGGCTGTCATAGGAGCCGAGCAGGGCATCTGTCACGCGCTTGAGATCATCGGGCCGGTCGTTGTAGGCCATCTGCAGCCACTTCCAGGCCTTCTGGTCTGCCTTCCACTCCTGAATCTTCTCTCTTCTCTGATGCTCGTTCACATCCTTTAAAGAGAGATCTATGTGGTGACGCGACTTGTCAACGCTCAAGACCTTGCATACTATCTTCTGCCCTTCGCGGACGTGGTCGCGGATGTACTTGATCCAGCCGCTGGCCACCTCAGAGATATGGATCAGCCCTTGCTTGCCGACATACTCGTCCAGTGTGACGAAGGCTCCGAAATCCACTACCTGGGTCACAGTGCAGACCACGAGGTCTCCCGGCTCAGGCCAACCCTCACGTTGCATCGATATCACTCTAGCACTTCTACTACCTGAGTCTTAATCTCCGCCTTTCCGCCTGTCGGCTCGGCCAGCGTCCGTCCGCAGACCAGGCACTTCACGACTGTGGAGGCGTTGCCGAAGATAACCTGCTCGTTCTCGCAGTCGTTGCACTTCACCTTGACGAACTTGGCTGGCAGGTTTATCCCTCCACCAGGTCGAACTTGCCAGCTCTAAAGCCGGCGCGGTTGTGAGCTTTCTTGCATACCGTGCATCTGTAGCGGAGGTTCAACCTCTTTGTAGGCTTGTCTCCACCAGGAACCTTGGAGAACTTGCCCTGGTTTCCTATTCCGTTGGCTCTGAGCTTCTGTCTGGCGATATGGGTCATGGATGAAGCCCGGCCCTTTCTCACCCTCTCCACGGTCTGAGGGGTGTGCTTGTTGCAGAAGGGACAATGAGCTTTAAGCTGTTTTGGCATCTTCACTTCGTATCATCTCTCGGTTTTAACTTGAACTGCTAGTTTTTTGTTGTGCAGATTCCTGGCGTGAACCTTTGGGAGCGCGACCACATCGTCCTTGGCCAGGAGGTAATTTCTCCCGTCCACTCCCACAAACATCGGAACACTATCCAGTAACCGCACGATCTCGTATTCCTGAGATATATCTTTCTTGCCCGTTAAAGGCCTTTCGGTGTGAGCAATGTGGGCGAGGATTGTCTCGCGGCCCTGGTGGATGGCAGAGAGCATCTGCCTGTAGATATCTTCCTCTTCCCTGGTCATGCCCTGACAGGCATCCTCTCTTGAGGCGGATCTGGCATTTCTCACGGCCTTTCGGACGATCTTCTTCATCCTCTGGTCGATCAGCTTGGTCAGGCTGCCCCTCTCGCTCTTGAGGGTATCCTGGAGGATCTGGGCCTCTACGCTGTAGTAGTCCTCAATTTTTGAGAGCTCCTGCTCCAGGCCGGCAAGATAGATGCCTACCTGCAAATAGAAGCTCTTATCCAGATGTTGCAGCTCTGCTGTCTTTCGCTCCTCTCGAAGCGTATTGGCCAGGTCCACTTCTCCCTCCTCATTTTCCGGCCTCTAACGCGGGCTTGATATCAGAGATCGTATACTATATAGATTTTTCATTCGATTAAGCTTTGCATAGCTCTGCTACCCCACGAGCCATCAGGAAGACGGCCGCGTGAGCCGGAAGCTCAGTCCTGCCCTCTGCAAGGCGGTAGCTCTCGCCTTTTATCTCTGTGCCAAAGGTCTTTAGGATCTCCAGGAAGACGGGCTCATCTCCGAAGACAACAGCATCCCATAAGGGATTAAAATCCTCCAGGCTCGAAAAGGTCAAAGGCGTTACTCGAAAGCCCGAGCCTCCGTGTAGGCTGCCAGGACAGCGTATAAGCCTTCGCACGTCTGCAGTGACGGGCTCATCGGTCTCGCCGCGCTCATCATCAAGGCTTATCCCGACCTTTACACCTTCATCATCCAGATACTCGACTAGGAGCATCTTCCAGATAGGAGTGCTGCCCTTAAAGAGATCGAGATTACCCCTGCGAATCTCATCTAAGACGCTTCTGCCGAGGATGCTCCTGTAGAAGCTGGTCGCCTTCTTGGGACCTATTCCCTTTGTCTTGCAGAGGATCTTCACTGCCTCTGCCTCGTCAAGGCTTTGGAGGTGTCCGACAAAAGAGACGATGGAGCGGTTGATCCTGCCGCCCCAGCCAGCAGCATCTGCTGGCGGAGCCCTCAGCCTCGAAGTGTTCTCAGCCCCATAGTCGCCTCCCATAGACGCTGGATAAAGGAACCTCTTCATGTCCAGGCCTCTGCCTGCAAGGTAGTCCACGATCTCCCTGCGCTCATCGCTCCCCATGCTCAGGGCTCGTGGGTCACGGACGTGGATGTGGTATCCCCTGCCTCCGGAAAAGGCAACGCTTATGTTATTCTCTGAGAAGCCGAAGTCTGCAGTAAGGAAGTTCAAGAGCTTTGAAGTCTCCTTTTTCACCAAGTCCAGCATATCGCTGTAATTCTTGGGAGCTTGTCTTAAGTGGTCTGCATCTAGATCGAATATCAGGTCGGCCCCTTTCCACATCTTCTCCTTCATAGTCGGAGCGCCGGGCCGCTGGTAGTAGGCTGCAGAGTGGTAGACGTGCGCCGGGACCATCGCCCGAACATAGTCAGCCAGCTCGCCCCTGCTGAGATACGACTTATGGCGGCGCATTCCTGAATCGTCGAAGAAAAGGAAGCCCCATTCCCTTGACTCGAGGCCAGGCGGGGCCTCCAGAGAGGCCTCCAGGTAATACTCTCTGAACTTCGATATCAGAAAGTTCCTGGTGAGGGCGTTCATATCTACCACCTCAATTCTCCTGCCTCAATATATCTCCGGCCTTCTATCCATAAAGCAAGGCATCTCTCTTCGTATCCTGTCTCTTTCGCCCAGGTCGATCTCACCCATGACGACAGCCTCGCCAGTGTCCGCCTCGGCCTCTACGTTCCCCCAGGCGTCGATGACCATAGACCCGCCCCCTTCTGCGAAGTTGCATGCCACATGAGGCAGCTGGTTCTCTATGGCCCTTGCCATGCAAAGAGTCCTCCAGTGTGCCCTTCTGGCAGCCGGGAACTGTGCTGCCGTAACCAGGAAATCAGCGCCCTGCAGAGCCAAAGAGCGCGCGACCTCCGGGAAGCGGAGGTCATAGCACAGCTCAAGCCCAATCCGGCCTTTTTTTGTGGATACGGGCGATATGAAATCGCCGCCGTCGAAGTGCTCCTTCTCAAGGCCAAAAGGATGGATCTTGGGCCTGATCTCCAATCCTTCTGAGTCCAGGCAAAACCCGAGATTGAGCCGACCGCTTTTAAGAGAGCCCATGATCAGGCAGTCGTGCTCCTGGGCAAGTGTGCGAAAGGGGTCAAGAGCAGGATAGGGGAGAGAGTCCTGTGCACCCGGCCGGTAGCAAAAGCCGGTTAGAAACAGCTCAGGATAGACCAGGATCTGTGCGCCTTGATCGAGGGCATGGCGGGCCATATCCAGGGCTTTTCGGGCGTTCTCCTCGCGTCTGCATAGCTCTACACGAAGCTGGAGGCAGGCGGCACGCATGCTAAAAAGAGGGCGAGTCATGTATATTAAAGTGATACTTGGCAAAGCCAGGAGGCTTCGCAAAGCCGCGGAGAGGCGCTCTCGGAATAATCCTATGCAACCATAACAAACCATTATAATTGGAAAGTTATACCGCAAAGGATATCCCTTTGGCGAGCAGCCTTCTGCGCTTATGGCCGGTGTCTCCAGCGAGATCAGAGAGAGAGTTGTAATCCCCTCAGAGGAGATACTTGAGAAGATCGCCAATGGAGAATCTGTAGATTACGACGGCATCACCATAATTGGCGATCTTGACCTGAGCAATCTTAGCTTGCGAAAGGAGCTCAAGGAAAACCACCTTTTAAGGCGTTTTCCAATCATTATATCCACAATAAGGATCACAAACTCCCAGATCGAGGGCGCACTTAAGCTGGAGAGGTCCATATTCGAGGAAGACATAGATTTCACGAGGACGGAGTTCAAAGATCAGGTGTCGATGGCAGAGTCCCGCCTGAAAGGGTATGTCTCTTTTAGCGGTTCCAAGTTCGCAGAGTCGGCAGACTTCAGCGGATGCAGGTTCGACGAGTATGCCGATTTCAGCGGCTCTGCATTTAAAGAGGACGCCTACTTCCTGGAGACCATCTTCAACGAGGACATCAACTTTCGGGGTTCTGAGTTCTGCAGGGACGTCTACTACGGCGGTTCGATCTTCAAGAAGTACGCCGATTTCAGCGAGATCTCCTTCGACAGATATGCATCATTCAGGGCGTCGCAGTTCGACGGCTATGCCTATTTCAGCGAATCCCAGTTCAGCGGCGATGCATCGTTCAGTGCAACGCAGTTCAACACCGATGCCTCCTTCATGGAATCCAAATTCGAGGGAGATGCATCGTTTCGAGGCTCCCAGTTCAAAGGATACCTCTCACTCATGAGGGCCCGTTTTCAGGAGATAGCAGACTTCAGCAAATCCCAGTTCAGCAGCGATGTCTACCTCACTGAGGTAAGGCTTAGCAGCGTGAAGCTGGACTGGTGTTCCATTAAAGAGCATATCGTCTGCGACGGCGCCACATATCTGCTATTGGTAAAAATCTTCAAAGAACAGGAGCAGATCAGGGATGCGGACGACTGCTACTTCGAGTACAGAAATAAAAGCAGGTTGGGGAAAAAATGGTCGGACAGCTCGAAGTATCTCGATCTCATTGCCAGCCTGACATGCGGCTACGGCATACGCCCCATCCGCACCATCTACCTGAGCATTGCTTTAATAATGGTCTTCGGAGGCATACTGTGGCTGGGGAATAACGGCTTTTCGCTGCTGGATTCCATCTACTACAGCGCGCTGGCATTTGTTGCCGATGCTAAGGGACCAGGGCTGCCGGGGCTGTACAAGTACCTGTTCATGATGGAAAGGCTCATTGGGTGGCTGCTCATGGCGCTCTTCCTGGTAACTTTGAGCAGGGTCATGATCAGGTAAGCTACCCATCCCCTAAAGTGGATGGGCTTTCAGTAGCCCTGAAAGAACTGCCTTGATGCTTGGCATTTCTTTCGAGCCTCCGGGCTGGCCTACATACAGCCCAAGAAATGCAATATTGCGAGCACCATTGAAATCAGCATCGCCAGACCAACCACAAGAGGAACACTTGAAATGTTTCCCGTCTCGGACACCAATCGACCCGCAGACATGGCAGGTCTTACTGGTATAGGCCGGATCTACCAGGACCAGAGAAATGCCTGCCTGAAGTGCCTTGTAGCTCAAGAATTCTCTGAGTTGGTAGAAGGCCCAACCATTAATCCTTCTTCGTCGATCTCTCCCGGCCTTTTGGTTAACATTCTCTCGAATTCCTGTAAGATTCTCCAGAGCTATCTTAGCAGGGATATCCTTAGCTCTGACTACAATAGCCTTGCTGATTTCATGGTTAATCTGTCTTTGATACCTGCTCTCCTTTCCAGACAGCCGTTGCTGAAGCTCTCTACATCTTCTTCGAGAGCTTCTTGTGCCTTTAGAAGCTTTTTGCTGGAGAACAGCTCTCATGGACTGATAATGTTTCTTAATACGATTGATCGTCTTGCCGCCAAACTTTTGGCCTTCAGAGGTTACTGCGATATCGGTAACGCCAAGGTCGACACCAAGAACTTTGTCGGTCTGAATTTCTTCGGGCGCTTCGCTCTTGGTCTGAATATTGATGTAATACTCATACCCCTTCTTACAGAGTGTCGCACTCGTTGGCTTGGAGCCTTTGAGCCTACCTATCTGATAGTCTCCGTGGACCAACTTAATTCTCTGCCTAGATCTGAGAAGGGTAAGACTTATAGATTCGTCCTTCTCTCGGAAGGCAAAGATCCTGGCGTCATAGTCGATACTGGTAGGCTCAAAATTCTTGATAACAGAATGGTCTTTCAGAGCGGTCTTACGGTTGGCGGCAACACGGTTGATCGTTCTGACTGCGAGATTGGCAGAGAGACCGAACTTGTTCCTGATGTCCTTGTAAACCATGTGGTGAATCACTACACTGTTTCTAAGGTCCTCAGGCACGGTTTGATTGATCCAGTTACAAGCATCAGCAAACACCTTCAGGGTATCATCTATCTTGGATATTTGTTCAGGCGTTGGGGCGAGCTTACATACTGTGGTCAATACTAGTTCAGTCATTTTGAGGTGTTAGAATGTCATATATGAATATAAAGGTTGTACTGGTATCTGTACCCAATTCCTCCGCCCCCTAAAGGAGGCGGGTCTCCTTGGTGATGTTCTATGAGATGATCCGCAGACCAATGCCACTTTCATATATCCAAGGGTCTGCAAAGCGTCAAGGAATCACATTTAAATATCTGCCGCCGGGAGAGGATGGCAGATGGACCTAAAGACCCGCATCTTCGGCATTCTGGAGCCCGGAGACGAGGACAGCAAGTACTTCGATCCCGTCATTATGGGCCTCATAGTGCTAAACGTAATAGCCGTGGTGCTGGAGACGGTTAACTGGATCTACGTTCGGTACGCTACGTTCTTTCACATCTTCGACATCTTCTCCGTTGCAATATTTAGCGTGGAGTATGTTTTGCGCCTCTGGACATGCACTGTGAATCCACGCTTTCGAAGCCCCATCAGAGGCCGGCTGCGCTACATGATCACGCCCATGGCCATCATCGATCTTCTGGCCGTCCTGCCCTTCTATCTTTACTTCATTCTGCCGGAGATGAGGTTCCTGAGGGCAGTTCGGCTCTTCAGGCTCTTTCGGGTCCTGAAGCTTGCCCGCTACTCAGAGTCGCTGCAAACGTTCGTGGATGTGCTCAGGCTTAAAAAGGAGGAGCTGGTGCTGATGTTCTTCGCCATCATGATTTTATTGATAGTCTCCTCCAGTTTGATGTACGAGGCTGAGCACGAGGCTCAACCTGAGGCCTTCGCCAGCATACCCGCAGCCATGTGGTGGGGCATTGTGACCTTGGCAACGGTTGGCTATGGAGACGTGTACCCTAAGACGCCTATGGGCAAGTTCATCGGCTCGATAGTGGTGATACTGGGAATTGGGCTATTCGCGCTGCCCACAGGCGTACTTGCTGCAGGATTTGCGGAGGTGCTGCAGAGGAGAAAAGAGGAGAAAAAGAAGCTGACGGTGTGTCCTCACTGCGGGCGCAACATCGAGGAGGATGCAGGAGTGGGGACAAAATAGTTGAGGTTGCGGACTGACTCCATAACCATTTTGTTCCTCTAAAATACCCTTGCTGCAGTAAGAAGGGCATCGATGGTTGCTGGCAGTGCGATGACTTCCAAGGCTGCCAGAAGCTTGAATTCCTCTCAAAAGGGCATGGATATGCTCAAGCCAAAAACGCAGGACACCCAACAAAAGGATTCAAAGGAGCCGTAACAACTTTTTTATGTTTGTTCATTTGATTTAGCCCTTATGGAGAAGGAAAACAGGAGATTGGTTGAAAATTATATCAGGCATTATAATAGCATGGATATCCAATCTATGCTCGCTCTTTTCGCAGACGATGCAAAGTTCGAATCGGTATCCAATACAGATGGAATTATAAGGACAAGTGATAAGAACCAGCTAAGCGAGCTGGCCTCAGCAAGTCTGGAATTTTTCGAGCAAAGGCAACAGATGCCTTTATCCTGGGTGATCAGCGATAATCAGGTGGCAGTTGAGATAGACTACTGGTGCAAGCTCGCAAAGGATTTGCCTAATGGTAAAAAGGCTGGAGACGAGATGAAGCTTCGAGGAGCCTCATTTTTCGAGATACGAGACGGCCTCATCCGCAAACTGACGGATTACATGTAATAGACCAATAGAGAATTTTGGAAAACTTCATTTTAAATACAGGGGCGGAGTTAGCTGATTTGAGGCGCTAACATGGATCTCCCCTTTACCGTTGATCAGTTCTTCAACATCTTTGAGACATACAACACAGCGATCTGGCCAGCGCCGATCATTGCTTATTTTCTCGGCATTGGCGCTGTGGTACTGGCTTTTCGCGAAAACAGGCTTTATGGGTGCATCGTCTCGGGAATCCTGGCGCTATTTTGGATCTGGATGGGCGTCTTTTATCATATTGTCTACTTCAGCGCCATAAACCCTGCCGCAATGATCTTTGGAGCCCTGTTTGTCCTTGAAGGGCTGCTGCTCGTTGTCGTTGGATCGATTTGGGGCAAGCTTTCCTTCAACTTTGATTTGAAGCCCATCCCAGTAGTCGGTGCCATCTTCATCCTGTATGCAATGGTCGCATATCCATTGCTCGGACTGGCGCTGGGCCACTGGTATCCGCGTGCTCCCATGTTCGGAGTGGCCCCCTGCCCCACTACTATATTCACCTTCGGCTTACTGCTCTGGGCCAAGAGGCCTGTTCCTATCTACATTCTTGTAGTTCCTCTGATATGGGCGATCATCGGCACAACTGCAGCAGTCAGCTTGCAGGTTCCGCAGGATTATGGCTTGGGCATTGCCGGAGTAGTCGGCACAGTTTTGGTTATCCTGAGAAACCGGGATTTGAAATCCAGGACCTAACTGGTTCATAGCTAGTTCAGAATCTGTCCCAGCAGGGGTGTACTCCTTAGCCGTAACGCCAAGAGAAGCCCTTTTAATCCAGGCGTTTTCGCATCTGCAGACAGGGCAGCTCTCGATCGTCGCATAGGCAATGCGAAGAACATGCCGTCCGCATAAACTCATGATGCCGGTAAAATGCCTCAGCGTTGAGGGTCGACTTCAGGCGCATCTCCTTATGCCCCCTCTCCTGGATTATTCTTTCCGCAAGGCTCAAGAACTTCTTTCCAAGGCCCTGTCCTACAGCCGAAGGTGCGACGTATAACGCATTTATCTCACCGGCCTTCGAGTCCACAATCAGGAACCCTGCGATCTTTCCCGCATCCTTATCCTCAGCCGCGTAGAAATCAAAGAGTTTCATGCCCTGAACATAGCGATCTAGCTGAAGGGCCTCCGTCCAGGCCCGGATCTGGTCAGGGGTATAGCTGGTTTTGCAGATCTCCTGAATGGAGGATTTATGCATACGCATGATCGCCTCTGCGTCTGAGGGCACTGCTTTTCTAATTCTCATCGAAATTTTCCTATTATTTCCCGAAGACATCAGGATACAGATAAACCACAAATCCAAGTCCAAGATCTCGCTATTGTTATCTAAGTCGGTCATCTCGCCATGGCCGCTCTCTTCAGTTCCTGCGGCATCTTCTCGATGGCATAACGCAGTGCCGTCCTGGGCATCTCCCCCTTTCGTTTCATTATGTAGTCGAAGACCTCTTCCTGGTGGCTCTTGCCGGCCTCCTTCAGCATCCAGCCGTAGCCCTTCTGCACCAGGTCGTCCTTGTCCTTAAGAAGGATGTCCGAGATCTCCAATACGTCATCCAGGAACATTCCCTTTCTGGCCGGAAGTATCAGCGTCACAGCCGAGGCCCGCCGAAGCCACCTGTTCTCAGACCTCGCCCAGCCTTTGAGGTTCTTTATGTATTCCGGGTACTGCTCGATGAATGATCCTACCGCGTGGTTGCAGAGTGTATCGCACTTCGCCCAGTTGTTGACGTACTTCTTCACCCACTCCTCGAAAACCTGGAAGTCTGAGGGCTCATAATCTTTCCGAAGGTTGTAGGCCCATTCGAAGGCGATGAAGGCCTCTTCGCCATAATCGGACTCCAGGAGCTTTTCACATAAAACGAAGATCTCCGTTTTTCCTTTGTCTTTAACATCTCGAAAGTATTTTTTAGCAATATTTCTCACAACAGCGCTCTTCACTCCGTAGAATTTCACTTCTTCTTTGAAGAAGCGCTGAGCACTGTCTCTCGTCTTTTCATCTACGTTTTGCAAAAGCTCTTCCCTTACTGCCGCCAGGACTCCGGATTCCATTATTTCATCAACGCCCTTAGTCGCCTTACATCAGCAAAGATTCTCATAGCTTAACCTTTGCTAAGCAAGCAGGATCAGGTTACCATCGATGATTATCTTTTCGCCATTTAGCCTGAGGCATTTCATAGGTGCTCCACGAACTCCTCGCCCTCCCGCTTCATCTCGCTCACTATCTTCCCGTCCACCAGCCTGAGGATCCGGTCAGTCTTTTTGGCCATGTTCATGTCGTGAGTCACCAGAATGAACGTCTGATTTATCTCCTGGTTCAATTTTCTCAGCAGCTCATAGACCATCTCAGAGCTCTTAGTGTCCAAATTTCCCGTGGGCTCATCGCCGATCACAATGGACGGCCTGTTGGCCAGGGCCCTGGCTACAGCCACCCTCTGGCTCTGGCCTCCTGATAGCTCGCTTGGCTTGTGATCCAGCCTCTCATCGAGCCCAACCTCTTGCAAAAGCTCCCTGCTCCTATCACGGGCGGCTTTCCTGTCCACACCGGCTATGAGCTGAGGGATCATAACGTTCTCCAGTGCCGTGAACTCAGGCAGAAGGTGGTGGTACTGGAATATGAACCCAAGCTCCCTGTTGCGAAGATGGGACCTCTCCCTTGAGCTGGCCCGGGATACGTCTTTGCCCTTCAGCCATATCTCGCCCCCCGATGGCTTATCCAAAAGCCCCAGCATGTTGAGCAGGGTGGACTTGCCGCTGCCGCTTGGGCCCGTTATGGAGAGGAACTCCCCCTCCTCGATTGTCAGGTCTATGTCGTTTAAGGCCAGCAGCTCGACGCCATTTCCGAAGACTTTTCTCAGCTTTTTAGTGACAATTATGCTCATGGTTTCATCTCTTGAGAGGAAATTGCAAATTTATTTAAACTGAAGCTATGGCCTCCACAGGGTCCATGCGGGAGGCCTTGTAGGCAGGGTACAATCCCGCTGCCAGATCAACAAGCAGGGCAAAGGCCACAGCATAGGCAAATATCTCCGGGCTCAAGATGACGCTCATTCTTGAGACTACATAGACCTCGGAGGGAACCTCTACTGGAAATGCCTCGATCAGCTTTGCTACGGCATATGCCAGGAGGCAGCCTACAATGGCAGAGGGGGGCCCGAGGATCAGGCTCTCGGCCACGAAGATCTTTACTATAGACTCTCTGTTAGCGCCCATAGCCATGAGGATGCCAATCTCTCTCGTCCTGCGGGATATGGCCATGATCATTGTGTTGACTACGCCAAACCCTGCGATGACGAATACGAGCAGATAGAAGAGGTGCATGACAACCTTCTGGGTGTCCAGGAGATTCAGGAGGTCTCGGCTCCTGTCCTGCCAGCTCTTAGTTCTGTAGCGGCTATTGAGGTTCAGCCCGGAGGCAATGGCAGGAGCCGCATAGAGGTCTGACGTTCTGACCCCTATCTCTGAGACCACATCTCCCGCCCCCATCAGCCTCTGAGCAGTCTTCAGGGGTAGGTACACCAGCGACTCATCAGCTCCGGTTCCAGTCTGAATGTACCCTGCTGGAGTGACCTTCAGGGATACTCCTTTGCGGATGAGATAGAATTCATCCCCGGTTTTTAGCTTCAGATCCTCTGCCAGCTTGATTCCCACTATTGCCGAATGCCTCTTTAAGGCCAGGTCTTTGAAGTTGCCAGAGATCAGATCATTCTGCACACCCAAGAGGGGATCTTCCAGCAGTGGATCAACGCCTATAATGGAGACTCCTTTCACCTGATCCCTGTACTTGGCCGCGGCCATGCCCTTAAGCCGAGGTGAGACCGCCTCTACCCCGGAGTAGTTCCAGATCATGCCTGAGAGGGTCCTGTAGAGGTGGATGTAGTCCTCGCCCTCCTTTGGCTCTACCGTCAGGTGAGGGCTGTTCTCCACGGTGCTGCTGATGATCTCCACCCTATAGCCTTCCATGAGCCCCATCATCGCTGCTATGACCATCACAGCCAGGGCCACGGAGAGAACGGAGAAGATCATCATCCTGGGGCTGGAGGTGATATGCCTCCAGGCAATGGTCAGCTCGAACATCTCTATCCCCTCAGGGACTGTACAGGATCGAGCTTCGATGCCGTGTGAGCTGGATAGACGCCTGCAACCAGGCTGAGGATTAAGGCCATCAAAGAGAATGTGATCAAGTCCAGAGGAGTAAGGATCACGGGCAGATCGACCATACCGCCGGTGGGCATCTCGACCTGAAGGCTTCGAAGCTTGGTGGCCAAAATGACGCTCAAGACGCACCCGAGCATTGCTCCCATGAGGCCGAGAAGGCCGCTCTCCAGTAAGAAGATCTTCCGGATGTGAGAGCTGTCGGCCCCTGAGGCCATCAGCATCCCTATCTCCTTCGTCTTCTCAAGGACCAGCATATTCATGATGCTGGCGATCCCAAAGGTGGCGATGATCATGATGAGCAGCAATGTTATGAAGTTCTGTCTCTTCTCGAAGGCCAGGGTCTTCACAATCTCCGGATTGGCCTCCTGCCATTCCTGGGCTTCGTACCTCTCCGAAGATAGCTGTCCGGCCAGGGCCTCGGCCTGATAGATGTCACTTAGCTTGATATCGATTTCCGTTACCACAGCCCCTTCATCAAAAAACTCCTGGGCAGTATCCAGGGATACATAGGATGTGCTCTCATCAATGTCGGCGTATCCCGTGTCGAAGATTCCCGATACCGAGAGGTTCTGATCCCTGGCATCGGGGAAGCTGGCCTGAACAGTATCTCCCATCTTCAGATCGAGCTTCTCCGCCAAAGCTCTGCCAAGCAAGATCCTTTTTCCTCCCATGATGGAACTCAGGTCTCCCTGAACCATGCCCTCGCCGATTCTGCTGATCTTATCTGCCTCGGAGGGCAGAATTCCAAGCATTGCTGCATTCTCCACGCGGTTGTCGTGCGTGAATGTGGCCGAGGTTGCCAGGAGTGGTGAGACTGCCACCACTCCATCCAGGCTCCAGATGTTATCTATGATGTTCTGGTAGAGGTGGAGGTAGTTCTCTCCTTCTCGAGGGGTGATCGCGATGTGAGGAAGGCTCTTGAAGACCACGTCCAGCATATATTCGGAGAAGCCGTTCTGAATGGCTATGGTTAAGAGGGATCTCGCCACGGCCATTCCCACTGTAGTCACGCCCATAGCCGCTTGCCTCTTGCTGTAGGT
>Ga0074195_1002109_pt1 | contig 23869 bp, 18 predicted proteins | sample EPASupsiteHSE623_FD_64525 | JGI IMG/M metagenome (GOLD analysis project Ga0074195, IMG submission 64525) | Bioremediated contaminated groundwater from EPA Superfund site, New Mexico - Sample HSE6-23 | ecosystem: Environmental > Aquatic > Deep subsurface > Groundwater > Contaminated ... | reverse complement strand
GGCACGGGGCCGCTTGGGGCTCGCGCCCGCCACCCGCCTCGACCGGGACGCGATCCGGGAGGAAGGCGGCTTGAGCGTCTTTGCCCAGGTGGGCGGCCGGGTGGAGATCCCCGGATGCAGCCTGTGCATGGGCAACCAGGCCCGGGTCCGGCCGGGGGCCACGGTGATGTCCACCTCGACCCGCAACTTCGACAACCGGCTCGGCGACGGCGCCCGCGTTTATCTTGGCTCCACCGAGGTAACGGCAATCAGCGCCCTCAGCGGCCAGCTACCCACTGTGGCACAATATTTCGCTTTTCTGGAACGGAAGGGAATGCTGCCCGCCGGGCGCTAAAAAATCACCGTGCCTTCAGACGTGAACGGCCCCATGGTGAGCTGCTCGGAGAATATCTTGGCCAGGTCGTTATCGATGACGTAGATGCAGATCTCCTTGGCGCCCTGGCGGGTATAGCCGAATTTTTTCTGCAGATTCTTCATCAGGAAGCGGACGTCGCCCTGAATCTTCTGGTCGTGGGTCCTGAATGTCTCCTGGTCGAACTCCTTGACCGCGCGGCGGAAATTCTCGTTCTCCAGGAAGGGGTCAAGCACCTTCTCCTTGAGATTGTGGATGTAGCGCTCATGGAGGTGCAGATAGAGCCCGGTTTCGGTGATCTTCAGGTTATCGCGCAGGATTTCCTGGGTCAGGGTGGTGGTGGTGTAAGCCTTCTGGATGCTGTTGCGGAAGGCCTGGGCATCGGCGGAGGGCACCATCAGCCGGGATTCGATGCGCTGGAAAAACGGTTCGCCGATCTCCAGCCGCTCGCCGGTGAAGCGGCAGGTTTCCACCGTGCCCGGTTCGAAGTTGACCGCGAACATGTAGTTCTGGATATCCTTGGCGATCTGTTCCTCGTTGTAATAGTAGAGCGATTCCTTGACCGATTGCAGGACCGCGTAGTTGTACATCCGCAAGAGAGAATCGAGGAAGCCCATCGGCAGGATTGTTTTGTCCTTCTTGCAGTATTTACGGAAGAATTTACCGAGCATCGACATGTCGATCAGTTTGTCTTCCCGGGCGTAGGTCGAGTAAAACTCGTTGAACATCCGGATGGAATCGCGGCCGGAGAGTCCCTGCCAGCCGTCCTGCTCCGATTCGGCGATGATTTTCAGCCGCCGTTTGGAGGTGAACCGCTCCATATCCCCCTCGCTCAGCCAGGGCGGAATGTGGCCGGTGTAGATCTCCATCTTGAGCAGTTGCAGGTTGCGGTCGCAGTAGAGCTCATACTTGTCCGGATTCTGGATCCATTCGAGCATGGCGTCCGACTTGGTCCGCAGCCGGGTGGCCACGATCACCCGGGCAAAGTTGTGCAGCACCCGGGGGAGGAAGCTGTCGTCGATGTGTTGGCCGAAAATTTCACGGTAAATCTCGATTTCAGTTTTAATGTCAAGAACATAGGGGATATTGACATATTCGATCCGGTCGGAGAAGGCCGCCAGGTCGGTCAGCACCTTCTTGTCCTCCGGATTCATCAGCGCAAAAAACAGGGAATTGACCCGCTCCTCGACATGGTCGACCTTGTGCACCCCGTCGCTGACGATGTTGTGCAGGTCCATCAACCGCTCGGTATTGTGCGACTTGACGTCCATCAAGGCATAGATGCCGTTGTTGATCTTGGCGTAGTTGGAATAGAGGTAGGGCACCTTGCCGCTGGGCGAGAACAACCCGTTGAGGGCGCGCTGCACCTCCTCGTCGGTGCGGACAGTGCGCTGCGACCGCCGGTCGCCGGGGTTGAACACCGATATACCGGCCCCCAGCCGCCGGCTGAACACATAGGGCCGGGCATACACCGACTCCAGCACCTTGAGGGGGTCGTCCTCTTGCTTGAGCAGTTCCTGATAGAGCGAGAGGCAAAAGGTGCAAGGCTCCTCGCGGAAAACCCACTCGTATTGCTTCTCGTGGAAGAGCTGGGCCTTGAACTGATCATCGTCCAGGAGCTCGTCAAGGAACTGCCGCCGGATCTCCTTGGGGATGAGCAGCAGGGGATGGTCGTGGCTCGGACAGGGCACGGTGAGCCAGTTGCCCGTTATGACCTTTTCCCCGCCGCCTCCGGCCAGACCACCGGTCTCGCCCCCGTTGTCGGTCTCCTCGCCGGGCACCTGGGGGGCCTTGCCGGCCTGGCTGGCCGCGAGGTGGAGGCCGCCGGCCAGTTCGGGCATGTGCAGCCGCCACACCACTTCATAGCGGGTGCCCGCCGGGGTGTTGGCATACTCCTCGAATTTGCGCAGCAGGTTGTTGAGAAAGGTCGACTTGCCGCTGCCGTGCGGGCCGTCGAAGATATAAATCTTGTTCTGCTGGTCGCCGATTGACAGCGATTCCACATGGCGGATCAACCGGTTGGCGAAGAGGCGGTCGGCGAAAAACGGCCGGTCCGAGCCCTCGACGAAGAGGCGGCCGCAATCGTAGTTGAGATAGTTGATCGATTCCGGATCGGCGGGATATTCATCCTCGCCGTCGCAGACATAGTAATGCACCATGTCGGCATAGACCTGGGTGACGTTGCGGAGGTTGCGCTCGGGCCGTTCGACCACCTCGCGCAGAAATCCGGTAAAGGAGAGCTCGGTCTGCCGGTTCCGGTCTCCCTTGTGCTGCCCGAGGGTTGCCAAGGCCTTGGCGAGTGCGTCCATCCTGTCACCTTCCTCTGTTGCCGGTTGCCGCCGCATCATTCCGCCAGGGTCCGCGCCAGGGTCCGGTCCTTCATGGTGTAGCGAAACCGCTTCCACTCAATGGTCCGTTTCGGGGTCTCTTCCCGGACCTGGCCATCGCCCTCCTTGCCCGCCTTCACCGGGATGGGCACGCTGGTGAAGAGATGCACCTCGCCGCCCCAGAGATATTCCAGGCCCAGCAGGACGCCCTGGATGAAATCGCGCAGCAGGGGCTTGCCCTCGAAGACATGGTCCAGCACCAGCACGTTGCCCTCGCCCACCTTCACCTCGACCCGCGGGGGGTGATAGAGGGAATCGGCCACCATCTCCTTGTAATCAGCGGCCTTGCGGCTCTTGACAAAGTATTCCCAGGTCATCCGTTCCTTGTTGAGCCGTTTGCCGACCACGAACAGCCGGTGCAGGTCGACGAAGTCCTGGTCGATGAAGCTGTTGATGAACATCGAATCGCAGTGGCTCTGGCGGATGTGGAAGATATACTCGCGTCCCTGGCCCGTGGCCCGGTCGAAGCGTTGGCGCGCATGGCGGCCGGCGGTCTGGAAATAGGCCAGCCCGGTGCGGCCGCGGTCGGCCTGCTGCTCCAGATACTGGAACAGACGCAACCCTAGGGCGTAGGGGTTGAGCCCGACCCGGGGCATGGAGGTCACTTTGGCGTTGACGAGGGCGTAGTCGACCTCGTGGCCCCTGATCCGGTCGTCGCCGAGGAACAGGGTGTCGTGCCAGTAGGAGGCCCAGCCCTCGTTGAGGATCTTGGTGCGGATCTGCGGTTGGAAATAGAGCGAGGTCGAGCGGATCACCTCGAGGACCATCAGCATCCAGCGGTTCTCCTCCCGGTTGAGAAAAGGCGAATACTCCATCAGAAACAGGAGCGGGTCGGTGCGGCCGACCGTCTTCTTTTCCTTCACTTTCTTGGCGTGGAGGGCCTCCAGTTCGGCGTGTTTTTCAGTCACGCTCTTGAGAAACCGGGTTTCGCCGTCCTCGGGAAACTCCCGGAGCAGCCGGTTGTAGCGCTCGATCTCCTGGGAATAGAGGCTCACCCCCGATTTGGGGCCGCGCTGGAGGAAAACATCGAAGTAATAGTCGAGCAGACTCAAGGGACATTCCCCCTTGGCCGCATCGCTTGTGGCCAGCAGATCGAAATAGCCCACCAGGTTGTCGATGGTGCGGGCGAACTCGATCACATAATCAACCCAGCGGCCTTTTTCCGAGCGCAGCTTGGCGAACAACCGCTTGTCGGCGAGAGCCCTGCCCGTGAAATCGTAGTCCCTGGTGTGACGGAAAAAAAGGTTGTTCTGGAAGAAATCGATATGGCCGATGACGTGATAGAAAATCATCACATTGAGCCAATCGGGGTTGTTGTCGTTGTAGTAGGAGATCGGCGGCCGGGTGTTGATCACCGTTTCGTAGGGATTGTTGGGATAGAGTTCGTACCGCCCCTGCTCCTGGAGCACCTCCACATCCTGCACCCAGTAGTCGTACAGGGTGGGGATCATGACCTTGGGCCCGAGTTCGACCAGATCGCGGTTGGTGACGATGTATTCCAGGGTCTCGTCCTCAAAACGCAGGCCGGCCTGCCGGGCGCGTTCCTTGCACCCTTCCATGATGCGCTTGGCATGCTGACTGATCAGTTCCATAGTGGTGCGTTAAGAAATCAGACGTTTAATCCCTTCGATGACCCGGGCTTCGGTGCTCTCCTTGGACATCACGTCCAGGCGGAGCAGTTCCTTCTTGGACTCCAACAGGCCCGACTTGCTGAGATACTTCTCCACCTCGCTGCGGCGGGTGCCCTCAAGCCCGTTTTCGGCGATGGTGATGCCCACCCGGCTGGCGTAGACGAGCATCTTCCCCAATTCGGGCAGGGCCTCTTCGCCGTAGGTGTCCCAGTCGTCGCCGTCGGTGCCGTGGAAAACGTAAATCGAGTAGTCGCGGGCCAGCTCCTCCTCGGCCACGATCCGGTTGACCAGCCGGTAGGCCGAGGCCACCTGGGTGCCGCCGGCCACTTGCATCTGGTAGTAGGCCTGAAAATTCTCGACCTCGCGCGCCTCGGTGTCATGGAGGATGAACCGGGTCTCGACCTGATTCTGGTACTGGTAGCTCAGCCAGGCGTAGATGAGCACGTGCTGGTTGACCACCAGCTCGGTCGGCTTGCCGGCCATGGAACCGGAGTAGTCGCGAACAAAAAAGACCACGGCCTGGGATTCGTAGTCCTTTTCCTTGGACAGGATGCGGTAGACCCGGTCCCGGGGTGAAATCATCAGGTTGCCGGTATCGACCGGGGTCCCGGCCTGGACCCGCTGGAGCGCGATATTGGTCTGCAGCACCCGCTTCAGCGTCGCTTTTTTATCGAGGATCTGGCCGAAACCGCGGTTCTTGTCGGTGAGATCGTAGGCAAAACGGGTCAGCGAGCGTTTCTTGCCCTTGTCCCGCAGATTGGGCAGGGCGAATTGCTCGGTGAGGACCCGGCCCAGGTCGTAGACCGTGGATTCCAGTTCGTGCGCCCCGCCCTGACCCTGGCCGGGACCGCTGCCGCCGCCCTGCTCCTCGCGGACCGGCTGCTCGCCGATGACCTCGCCCTCTTCGCCCTCGCCGGCCCCGCCTTCGCCGGGCTCCTGGCCTTCACCGCCTTCCCCCTCCTCTTCGGGAATGCGGTCGTGTACCAGTTTTTCCTCCACCGTGGTCGGAATAACCACCACCTTGTCGTCGCCGTCCCGGCCGGGCTTGACCAGCTTGCCGATCCGGATCTTGCGGGGAAAACCGTCCTTCTCCCGTTGCAGGTCGCGTTGGAGGAGATGATCGAGCGACTGGGCCGCCACCTTCGACAGCGCCAGCGCCGGCGACGGCAGTCCCTGGTTGAACAGCTCCGGATCGGCATAGCTGTACAGCGACCGGGCTCGCGGCGCCGGTCCGCGCCGGTGGACCCGCTCCGGATCGCCGGTCCGCTCGGCCAGGGCCAGCTCGTGCTCGATCACCCGCCGCTGGTCGTCGGTCAGCCCCTTGGCCTCAAGCTGGTGGTACAGTCGCCGTAACCTGTGCATGGCCGTCTCCGGAGCTTAATTGAACACCACCCTCAATTCTCATCGACCTGGGTGCAGAAATACTCGATGGTTTTCTGGGCGCAGGTGAGGCAGTAGCCGAGCTTGTGGAGCATGGTGTCGATCATCCGGTCGTAGAGTTTCTGGTTCTCCTCGTTGGTCCGGTTGGCCAGGGCCCCGATCAGGCTGCCGGCGCCGGCGATGTCGGACTTCAACCGCACGTCGGTGACCGCCTTGACCAGCTCCAGGTTGTCCATGAAGTCGTAATCCGGGTTGATCGAGATCTTCTGGCCGTAGATCTTGCGGATCGAGGTGCGGAAGGAGTCTTTCTGTTCGCGGATCTTGAGCCCCAGGCCGGCCTCCACCGAATCGATGTAGCGTTCGTCGATCTTCAGGGCCACCAGTTCGCCGGTCTGCGGATTCTTGTACTTCCACATCCGGTCCACGCCCAGATTCTCGGCGTCGATGCCGATGATCATGTTGACGTAGTTGAGCACATCCTTACGGATGGCCAAGGGCTCGTCCATGTAGGCGTTGAACATCTCGGTCATGATCCGTTCGCGGTACAGCCCCCGGGCGATCTTGAGATCGTCGAGGAACTTGGCCCGGTCGGCGGCCTCGGAGACGTAATCAAGGACCACCCGCTCCAGCGCCGTGAACACGTCATAGGCGAACATGCACCGCCCCTCGTTGGTCTCCGAACTCTCCAGCATCAACTGCATGGTGCGGCCCAGGTTGCGCTGGCCGAGTCCTTTCTGGCCGAAACGCTTGGTGATGTCGTGCTCCTGATTGAGGGTGTCGATCACCTCGGACAGCGTTTTCAGGCTTTTTTCGCCGGCCACCTCCCCGGCTGCCAGCTTCATGGTCTCGACCGGGGTCAGCTTCTCCGAGCGCGGCAGGCGGGTCAGGACCACGGCCACCGAGGCGGCGTAGTTGAGGTTCGGGTCCTGGTGCATGGTGTTGCCGGTGAGCGTGGTTTTGGACTCATTGCCGATGGCGTACCCGGTGAGGTCGTGCTGCTGACGGTAGTTGGTGTTGTGCGAGACGTAGCAGATGCGGCAGCGGTCGATGATCGGCGCCTCCTCCTTCTCGGCGAGGAAGCGGTTGAACTCGGAGTTGTTGCTGGTGGCGATGATCAGGGTATCGATCGGCCAGCGGTAGCCGTCGATTTCCAGGGTCCGGTTCTGGATGATGCCGAGGTAGACCTGGACCAGGTCTTTTTTATTTTTGTAGATCTCGTCGCTGAAATGGATGCCGCCGCCGGCCACCCGCGCCAAAGCCCCGCGCCGGAGGTCGAAACGGTAGGGGTTGTTGGTGTCGCTGATGTGCAGGAGGCGCTGAATCGACTCCTCGCCCAGGAGGTCAACCGCCGAGGAGGTGATCTTGTCCTTGGCCGGGTACTTGCCGGTCACCGTGCCCAGGCTCTCGATCAGCGGCACCGGCACGATCTCGATGCATTGCAGCATCGCTTCGATGTCGCCGCCGGTCATCTCACCGATATCGTTCCAGATGTAGGCCGAGCAGGCCCCGAGCGGCCGGTAATTGTCGGCCCACTGTTCCAGCATAGCGCCGCTCACCTTGAGCTTCTTGGCCAGATACTGCATCGACTCCGTGCGGGACTCAAACAGGTTGAGCGCCAGGATCATCGGGTCCTCGTAGGTCTGGGACTCGATCATTTTGATCGCGCCGTAGCTGCCCACCCGGTCGAGGCCGGTGAAGCGAAAGGTGTATTTCCGGTTCCCCGGCTGGGCCAGGAAATCGCGGTACAGGCTGCACAGATACTCGACCAGGAAGGTCTTGCCGTTGCCCGGCTCGCCCACGAGGACAAAGGCCATCTCCTTGGAGGAACCGCCCTGGGAGGCATCCTTGACAAAGGAGACGAACGAGTTGATCTCGTCGTACATGCCGATAATGTGTTTCTTGCCTTCGCGGAAGATGGTGAAATCAAAGGTGGACTTGCCGTTGACCGTGACCTTGTTGATCTCTTTTTCCAGGATCATCCGGCTGACGCTCTGAAAGGCGTTTTCAAAGACACGCTCGCCTTTTTTGACGGCAAGAATGTGGTGATGGAGCGAGGTGTGCTTGGGGTCGGTCATCATGCGCCTCCTTGACGAGATGGAGAGAGGTTTGCCGCAGCGGGTTCTTTTTTTATTATTGCTATTTCATTCACGAAATTCAAGATGTTATTGAAAAAGGATAACAGCATGACGAGTCCAGGGGATTCCCTTGCCGCCCCGGCCTCATCGTCAAACCCTCTGCCTTGCCGGCCGCACGCCCCCTGTTGCACACCCGCTTGCACACGCAACCTTTCTCATAAGAACTCCTTCCGCGGGGGCGCGCTGGCGCTGGTCACTGCATCTGGTTCATGACGGCCTTGAGGTTGTCGATCCACAGCGCCACGATGGAATCGAACTCAGCCAGGCCCTTCAGCACCGGCACGCTTTCAATACCGGCCTGGGCCAGCTGACTTTTCCAGGAATCCGGCTCCTCGCCCGCCATATCATTCAGGGCGTGATCGCCGGCCACGGTCATGAAGGGGATGAGATAGGCCTTTTTGATCTTCTTGCGCTCCAGCATCGCCTTGACCTCGGCAAAGGTCGGGTGGCCCTCCACCGTGCCGATATACATGTTGGCGTCCCGTTGCTGCATTTTATACATCAGGGCGGAATAGATGGCGTCGCTGGGATGATGGGTGCCATGACCCATGAGCACCACCGCCTCCTCGGCCCGCCGCTCCTTGGGGACGATCTGGGCCGATACCGCCGAGATCACCTGGTCCATGGCCGCATCGCTGACCAGGAGAGGCGGCGAGACCATCACCTTGGCAAAGCCGCCGGCCATCTGCCCGAACAGTTTGGTATTGTTATGGATTTCGTGGAATTCGGCGCCCGGGATCATGTGCAGCGATTGCACCGCCACCTGGGTATAGCCGTCCTCCATCAGCCTGACCATGGCCATCTCCGGGGAGTCGATGACCGTGCCGTTTTTCGCCAATTTTTTTCTGATGATTTTCGAGGTGTAGGCCCAACGGACCTCGGCCTGGGGAAAGGCGGCCCTGACCTGCTTGTCGATGGTGGCAAAGGCGGCCTGGGCGCTGGGAACGCTGGTGCCGAAGGTGACCAGCAGGATGGCTGGGCCCTTGCCGTCCTTGGCCGGATGCCCTTGATCGGCCTCACTGGCCCGGCAGGCCAGGGGCAGGATGAGCATGAACGTCAGAACGAGCACCAGATGCTTGGCGTGATGGGACATGATGGACGACCTCCTCAATGTATCAGGGAACAAGAGTGCCGGGACGCTCCCGGCCATTGACGATGCAGCGGCGGCGCGACTGGATTGGCGCATAGCCGAGGGATGAACGGCTCCGGCAATGTTCAGACAAGCGCGGCGGCGACTGCCTCAGGACCCGGGGACGCACAGCCAGGCGGCGCCACCGCCGGCAAACGGTGGCGCCGCCGGATATCCCGGACATGGCAACCGGCACAATCCCCGGTCCTGGCACACTTCTCACCCAGTCAAAAGGAGCCGTTTCTCCGAGGGAGAGCCAACGCTTCCCCGGTGAAACCGGCCGCACCTTCCGCCGCATGGATCCGGGGGCGGCGCGTTGCCGCAGGCAAAAAAAATCCCCGGATCATTTGAAAATGATCCGGGGATGCCCTGGTTTATCCACGTATCGGCGCCGTCCCCCTGATCCGCGGGGGGAGGCTGTCACGTTTCAGGTAGGTATTCTGACTCCCGGTTCATCCTCCCTCCGCGTCTTCCCGACATGAAGTCAGTGACTGGTCTGCGGTGTTCGTCCCCGGTTACAGCGGCGGGCCCGTCTCCGATTCGCACGGAGTTCCCTTTTCTTCCTCGAAAGGAACCTGAAACCTTGTGTTATGCACAAGACCTGATCAAACCGGGAAAGTCAAGTCGAATTTTGATACCTTCGGGCAACCCCTTGAAAGCAGGACCTGAGGCACACAGAAACAACAGGGTGGTACAGAGCCCGGAACGCCGTTCTCGTGGATTTTTACGAGAACGACCATTTTCCGGCACCCGGCAGCCGCTGGCCCGGCAGTGCACGGCCACGGACTGCCCACAAGAAACCTTGCTGATCTTTCTGGGAATCGTTATGGTGGACAATGAAAAGGTCGACCCAATCCTCCCTTGCACACGCCGTGGGGTCCATGGAACAGGACAAAAAACGAAAATCCGCCCATGCGATTTCCATCAGGATTGCCCTGCCAGCCCTGCTCACCATCGTCTTGTTCGTCACCGCCACCTTTGTCATCATCCTGCCCTCGCTCAAGGAAAATCTCCTGACCAAAAAACGGGAGATGCTGCGGGAGTTGAACACCATCGTCTGGGACATGGTTGTCTCCTATGAGAAAATGGAGCGCGCCGGCACGATGAGCCGGGAGCAGGCCCAGCAGACCGCCCTGCACATCATCCGCGACATTCGCTACGGCCCGGTGAACAAGGATTATTTCTGGGTCAACGACATGAACGGCCTCATTGTCGTGCATCCGTACCGGCCCGACCTCCATGGCGAAGTCGTGCCCGATGTCCGCTTTCCCAAGGGCAAGAACCTGCTCGATGAGTTCGTCAAGGTGGTGAAGGCCCAAGGCGCGGGCTATGTGGATTATCTCTTTCAATGGCAGGACGATCCGGAAAAAATCGTCCCCAAGCTCTCCTATGTGCGCGGCTTTGCCCCCTGGGGCTGGGTCATCGGCACCGGCCTCTATATCGAGGACGTCAACGTCGAGATCGGCCTGATCGCCAAACAGCTCAACGCCATCGCCACCGTCATCCTGCTGCTCGTCTCCTTTCTCGCCCTCTACATCATCCGCCACTCGGTGCTGGCCGACCGGGTGCGCCGGATCATCTGGGAGGAACGGGAGCGGCTCCTGACCGCCCTGGAGGAGAGCAACGAACGGTTCCGGTCGCTCGTGGAAACCACCAGTGACTGGATCTGGGAGATCAACGCCGAGGGGGTCTATACCTATTGCAGCCCCAAGGTGCGCGACCTGCTCGGCTTCGAGCCGGAAGAACTGATCGGCAAGTCCCTGGTGGATCTGATCGCGATCAAGGAGGTGGAGCGGACCAGCCGGATTTTCCGGAAACTGATCGACGCCCGCAAACCGTTCAACGGCTTTGAGACCATCTGCCAGGCGCGGGACGGCCGGGTGCTGGTGATCGAGAAAAACGGGGTGCCGGTGTTCAGCGACAGCGGCGAACTGCTGGGGTACCGGGGCATCGCCCGCGATATTTCCGAGCGCAAGAACGCCCTCGAAGCCCTGAAGAAGAGCCGGGACGACCTGCACTCCAGCCTGGAAGAGACGGTCAAGTCGCTGGCCCTGGCGGCGGAAAAACGCGATCCCTACACCGCCGGCCACCAATTGCGGGTCGACATGCTGGCCTGCGCCATTGCCCGGGAACTGGGGCTGCCCGAGGAACGAATCGAGGGGCTCCACTTCGCCGCCCTGCTCCACGACATCGGCAAGATCAGCCTGCCCTCGGAATACCTGGCCAAACCGGCCCGCCTCTCCGCCCAGGAACGGGCGATCATCAAATGCCACACCGAAGTGGGCTACGAGATCCTGAAAAACATTCCCTTCCCCTGGCCGGTGGCCGACATCGTCTACCAGCACCACGAACACCTCGACGGATCGGGGTATCCCCGCGGGCTCACCGCCAAGGATATTCTGCTCGAGGCCAAGATCCTGACCGTGGCCGACGTGGTCGAGGCCATGAGCTCGCACCGGCCCTACCGGCCTTCACTCGGACTGGAAACAGCCCTGGAGGAGGTCCGCAACGGCCGGGGCACCCTGTATCACGCCGAGAGCGTCGACACTTGCCTGCGACTGATCGCCGAACACAAGGTCGATCTGAGCACTGCCGCCTGGTGATCCCGCGGGCGGCGGTGCCGCGCTAATTTTCTCCCTTATTGCCGCTTGTCCACCGGCGAGTAGACGCAGCCCATCAGGCCGCAATATTCGCCCACATACTGGGCCTGGGGCCGGTAAAGCGCCGGTTTGCCCTGGACATCGGCGAACTGCTCCTCGATGATGTGGGCGCACCAGCCGGCCACCCGGGAGATGGCGAAGATCGGGGTCATCAGGTCCATGGGGATGCCCATCAGATAGTAGACCGGGGCGGAGTTGAAATCGACGTTGGGCAGGATGGTGGTCCTGCCTTGGCTGGCGAAGATGGCCAGGGCGGTCTCCTCCACCTTCTGGGAGATGACGGCCCATGTGCCGCCGGTCTGCTCGCCCAGCCGCTGCCCCATTTTTTTCAGGTACACGGCCCGCGGATCGCCGGTCTTGTAGATGGCGTGCCCCATGCCCATGATCCGGTCGCCCTTGCTCAGCTGCTCGGTGACCCAGCCCTCGATGTCCGGCTCGTGCTCCAGTTTGAGCAGCATCTCCATGACCTTGGCGTTGGCGCCGCCGTGCAGGCTGCCGGAGAGCGCCCCCAGACCGGCGGCCACCCCGGCGAAGAGGCTGGCGCGGGTGGAAACCACCTCGCGGGCGGCAAAGGTCGAGGCATTGAAGGTGTGATCGGCATGGAGAATCAGGCAGACGTCGAGATCCTTGGCCGTGGCCGGATCGGGTTTCTTGCCCTGGAGCATCCACAGGAAATTGGCGGCATGATCCAGGTCAGGGTCGGGGTCCAGGACCGGCTGATTGGTGCGGATGCGGTGCCAGGCGGCCACCAGGGTCGGCATCTGCGCGATCAGGCCGATGGAGCGGTTGATGCAGACCTGGCGGTCCATGGCGTCGCTGTGCTCCTCAGCCATGGACAGCAGGGGCACGCAGGCCTGGAGCACATCCATGGGCCGGGCGTTTTTCGGCCACTGGCGCATGGACTCGAGCACATAGCCGGGAACCCGGCGCAGGTCCTTGACCTGGCGGGTGAAGGCGTCCAGGTGTTCGGCGGTGGGCAGGGTACCGAACAAGAGCAGGTAGACGGTCTCCATGAACGTGGAGCGGTCGGCCAGATCCTCGATGCGATAGCCCCGGTAAATCAGGATGCCTTTTTCGCCGTCAATAAAGCTGATCGCGGAATCGGCCACGGTCACCCCGCGCAGTCCGGTATTCTTCACTCGAATTTCTTCGCTCATCGCACGCCTCCCAGCAGTTGTTCTTGTTTTAATATGAAAATCGTCGCATGTTTTTCGTCACCCCGGCGCAGGCCGGGGTCCAGGACTTTTTGCACGACCCGGAACTCCTTTCTGGATTCCGGCATGCGCCGGAATGACGGCCACAGCAATGGTGCACAAAGTGCACCCTACCCTTGACGCCCCAGTGGTACTGAAGAGTTACCGGGAATTCAACCCTTTTCCTGGGACGGGGCCGCGCTTGCCCCTTCCGGAGGGCCAGGAGGCAGTGAGTCCGGTGGCCGCTCGTCCGCCGTTGTTTCAACACCGGCGTCCGCACGGCCCTGGCCGAACAGAGGACCGACATCGGGGAGATAGGCCTCGAAGGCCTGGCCGTAGATTTCCCAGATGGTGATGAACAGAGCGGCCACGATCGGGCCGATGATGATCCCCAGGATACCGAACAGGCTGATGCCGCCCAGGGTGCCAAAGAGCACGAACAGGTCGTGCATTTCGGTGTCCTTGCCCACCAGGCGCGGCCGCAGGACATTGTCGAGATTGCCGGCCACCGCGCCGCAGCCCACCGCCAGGATACCCACGCCGAGGAACTCCCCTTTCAGCGCCAGGATGATCAGGGCCGGCACCCAGACAATGGCGGTCCCGAAGGCGGGAACGATCGACAGCACCGCCATCACCGTGCCCCAGAAAACCGGCCCCTGGATGGAAGCCAGGGCGAAGGACAGGCCGCAGATGCACCCCTGGAGAGCGCCGATGATCAGGGTGCCCTTGAGGGTGGCCTTGGTCACCGAGGTGAAGCGCTTCAAGAGGCGGCGTTCGTCGCGGTCGTGCAGGGGCATGAAATAGAGGATTTTCATCAGCAGGGTTTCGCCCATGGTGAGGAAATAAAACATCACATAGAGCATGATCACGCTGCTGAACACCGCGTTGACGGTCTGCATGGTCGCCTCGGAGAGGCTGTTGATCAGGAAGGTGGAGATGTTGCCCACCACCAGGCCGGCCTTTTCGATGATCAGGGCGCGGTACGGCAGGATTTGCTTGTAATAGGGCAATTTCTCCATGTAGGCGGTGATCGCGGTCGGCTCATGGATGAAGGACTGGACCCAGGGGGTGACCGACTGGCTGACGCTGATCGCCTGGGCCACCACCACCCCGATCAGGATCGAGAGCGGGATCAGCACCAGAAGGACGATGCCGGCGATGACCAGGATCGAGGCCAGGTTTTCCCGGCCGCCGATTTTCCCGGTCAGCCAGCGGTGCGCCGGGCTGAGGATGGCGGAAAAGATGCCGGCCATGAACATCGGCATGAGAAACTGGTGAATCATGTCGAGGAACAGGGCCGAGATGATGAGCACCAGGGCCAGGAGCACGCTTTTATTGACCAATTCGCGTTTCATCGGAATGCTGGCAGGGAGAAAGGAAAAGAGGACGGTTCACGCGGAACCGGCATCGCCCGGTCAACGGACCAGGGCCGCCGCCCCGACCAGGGCCGTGGTCAGGCGGGAGAGATCGTCCGGCGCGATGATGTAGGGCGGCATCAGGTAGAGCAGGCGGCCGAAGGGACGGATCCACACCCCCTGATCGACGAAAAACCGCTGGAGCTCGGCCATGTTGACCGGTTCCCTGGTCTCGATGACGCCGATCGCCCCCAGCACCCGGACATCGGCCACGGTGGGGAGGCTGCGGGCCGGCGCCAGTTCATCCGCCAACTGGCGGGCGATCGCGGCCACCCGCTCCTGCCAGGCGCCGTCCAGCAGGAGCCGGATCGAGGCGCAGGCCACGGCGCAGGCGAGAGGATTGCCCATGAAGGTGGGGCCGTGCATGAACACGCCTGGCGGGGCCTCGGAAATGGCGGTCGCCACCTCGGTGGTGGTCAGGGTGGCGGCCAGGGTCATGGTGCCGCCGGTGATCGCCTTGCCCAGGCACATGATATCCGGGGCAACGCCTCCATGCTCGGCCGCGAACAGCTTGCCGGTGCGGCCGAAACCGGTGGCGATCTCGTCGAAGATTAAGAGGACGTTGTATTGGTCGCACAGCCGCCGCAGGCCACGGAGATAGTCGGGATGATAGAACCACATCCCGCCCGCGCCCTGGACGACGGGCTCGATGATCACCGCCGCGATCTCGGGGTGATGCCCGGCCAGCAGCTGTTCCATGGGGGCCAGGTCGCGTTCGTCCCAGGGATCGCCGAAACGGCATTCGGGCCGGGGGGCAAAGAGCTGACGCGGCAGGGAGCGCTCGAACAGGGTGTGCATGCCGGTGACCGGGTCGCAGACCGACATGGCGTGGAAGGTATCGCCGTGGTAGCCGCCGCGCACGGTCAGCAGCCGGTGTTTTTCCGGCCGCCCCACGGCCTGCTGGTACTGGAGGGCCATCTTCAGGGCTACCTCGACGCTCACCGAGCCGGAATCGCAGAGAAAGACCTTGTCCAGGGGCGCAGGCGTGAGTTCCACCAGCAGCCGGGACAGCTCCACCGCCGGTTCGTGGGTGAGGCCGCCGAACATGACGTGCGCCATCCGGGCGGACTGCTCGGTCAAGGCCCGGACGAGCACCGGATGGCTGTAGCCGTGGATGGCGCACCACCAGGAGGACATGCCGTCGATCAGCTCGCGGCCGTCCTGCAGCCGGATGCGTGTGCCTGCGGCCGAATCCGCCAGATAGACCGGCAGGGGACGGGTGGTCGAGGTGTAGGGATGCCAGAGATGGTCCCGGTCGAACCGGAGCAAGGCGTCGGCGGTCATCGGTCAGGGGCGCTCGAAGGTGAAGCCCAGGGCCGCCAACTGGGCAAGGTCCGCAGCGATGGAGGAGCCGGTGGTGGTCAGGTAGTTGCCGACGATGGCGCCGTTGGCCCCGGCGCTGAAGCAGCGGTACTGTTCCGCGCCCAGTTGCTGCCGGCCGCCGGCCATGCGGATCACCGCCTCCGGGTTGATCAGGCGGAACAGGGCCACCGTGGTCAGGACCTCCTCGGTTGACAGCGGCGGCAGTTCAGCCAGCGGCGTGCCGGCGATCGGGGTGAGGATGTTGACCGGGATCGATTTCACCTCCAGTTCGCGCAGCTCGAAGGCCATGTCGATCCGGTCCTCCATGGACTCGCCCATGCCGATGATGCCGCCGGAGCAGAGCGACATCCCCGTCTTCCGGGCCAGTTGCAGGGTGGCCACCTTCTCCTCCCAGGTGTGGGTGGTGCAGACCTGGGGAAAATAGTTTTTGCTCGCCTCCAGGTTGCAGTGATAGCGCCGCACCCCGGCCTTATAAAGCGCGGCGGCGATCTCCTCGTCCAGAAAACCGGCCGAGGCGCAGAGGAGCATCTTGCTGGTCTCCGCCATCTTGGCATAGAGGCTACTCAGCTCGGCCAAGGTCTCCGGCGACAAGCGGCGGCCGCTGGTCACCAAGGAGATGCGGTGGACGCCGTGGTCGTCGTTGTCCCTGGTTTGAAGCAAGGCCTCGTCCTCGGCTATCACCTGATAGGCCTCGATGCCGGTGTGGTGCCGGGCCGACTGGGCGCAGAAACGGCAATTTTCGGTGCAGTTGCCGCTCTTGGCGTTGATGATCGAGCAGAGATCGAAGCGATCACCGAGAAAATGGCGGCGGATTCCGTCGGCGGCCCGCCAGAGGTCTTCCTGATTGCTGCCGAGCAGTTGCAGTGCTGCCGGCCGGTCGATCTGGCCGCCGGCGAGGAGGGTATCATATGCCTGTTGTACGGTTGTGTCCATGCGAGTCTAAAAAACGGAGGAAGCTAGTCCTGGTTGATTTTGATGTCCCTGGGGGGACCGCCCACGATCATTTCGGCGATGGTCAGCTTGATCTTGGGCAAGAGGCCGCGCCGGTTGCCGAGCAACCGGGATTCCAGCTGGGCCAGCCGCTGAAAGAGGATGGTCCGGTTCATGGCCGGGGCATCGGTTTCGGTGCCATAGGTGGCGGCAACGACCTCCTGGCAACGGAAACAGCCGGGAAAACGGAGGTGCTGGCCGTCCGGCCGGATCAGGGCCGCGGGCACGCCGTGGGTCCGGCAGATCATCAGCCGATGCCCATAGAGGACGCACAGCCCGGCCTCATTGAGCGGGCACATCAGCTGCGGCCGTTCGCCCCTGGCGATCAGCAACCGGCTCCGGGTGACATACTCCCGCGCCCGCTGCATGATCCGGTCCAGCCGGTCGTCGTCCAGGGCCCGGATGCCCTCCCACAGGTAGGCCCATTCACAGTAGGTGTGATGGAGAAAGTAGGAGTCGCAGCAGTTGTCCGGACAGCCCTCGCAGGTCAGGCCAATGTCCTGGGCGACCTCATCGTAGGCGGCGGCCATGGAGTCGTAGATTTCGCCGATCTCACAGGAGAGTTCCGGCGGAAGAAACAGTTCTTTCATGCGTGCTGCCCGTCAGGGCGAGATTCTTCGAAGGATTGCACCTGATAGGTGAGGATCTGGAGCGTTCCCGAGCGCCAGGCCCCCTCGGCCAAGCCGGCCTTGCGGCAGAGATGGCCGAGAAACTGCTCGGGCGCGGGCAACTGCTGCCACACCTGCGGGAGGAAGGTGGCGCTCGCATCTCCCGGCCCCTGGAGGATGACCCCGTCGATTCCCGGCCGGAGCAGCCGGAGGAGCTGGTCAGCCCCTTGATACGACAGGGGTTCGGGATCGGTCAGCACCGAGATCTCCACATGGAGCGCGGGCAACTCGGCTGCGGTCAGCGGTTGGAAACGGTGGTCATGGAAGGCCGCATTGAGGGCGTGGCGCCGGATCCCGTCGGCGATGGCCTCCACGGCGGCCAAGCTGCCGATGCAGCCCCGGAGACTGCCCCGTTTATGCAGGGTGACGAAAACCCCCCGTTTGCATTGGAAAGCCGGTTGCCCCAACTCCTCGGCCGTCACCGGCCGCTCCGGCTCAACCCCCAGCTGTCGTTCGATCTGCTGCCGCGCTAAACGGACAAGCACCTGTCCCTGCTGCTCTGTGAGCATTGTGTGTCCCGCTGATTTCGTCATAAAAGGGAGTGTACTCTATTGTACCGGTCGATCCTGTCAATACAATTGTGGCGGAAGATGGCAACAGGCCAAGCCGTCACGGCGAACTTCGCGGCCACAACGGAGGCGGGGCAAAAAGGGGAGGGAAAATGATGATCAAGGGAACCTGCGGCGGACAACCGGGACCAGCACGCTTCACCGGCGCTGGGTGAGCCCCTTGAAGGAAAGCTCTCCCGAGGATTTGAAGGGCACTTCCTTCTTGAATCCGTGGATGCCGATGCGAACCGTTCCCTGGAGGGTATAGGGCACCGGCTTGTCCTTGGAAGGGATCTTGCCGGCGGTATGGAGCAGGTCGGCCACCGAGGCGACCATGTCCAACACCGAGGCGTAGACCTCGACCGGCACCACGGCGGTGCCGAAGGCCGGAACGCTCTGGTTGCTGTCGCCGATGCCGTTGGCGAAGTGACGCTGGTTGATCTCCAGGTTGCAATTGATACCATGGAGGTCCAGGGGCACATCGTTGGGGTTCAGCACCCGCAATTTAATCAGGAAAATGCCCTCCATCGCCTTCACCTCCTGGATGCGGATATCGGCAACGGAGATTTTAGGGTCTTCCTTGAGGCCATGCATCGCCGCACAGCCGTTCAACAGCAGCAGGGCGCAGAAAAGGGACAGGACTCCGAGGGCTTTTGATTGCAGTCCAGGTATACGCATGGCCACTCCTTGGGTGGAAAGAATGTTGGCTCATTTGTACCCACGGGCCATGACAAAGTCAACAGCTCGATGGAACTGTTGACGTTCCGGTGAGAACACGGTATCAATAGGCCCGACGCGGAGAAGTGCCGGAGCGGTTGAACGGGACGGTCTCGAAAACCGTTGTGGGGGTAACTCCACCCAGGGTTCGAATCCCTGCTTCTCCGCCATATCGAACTATCCAAGCCGTAACCGCTCCACACGGTTACGGCTTTCTTGCTTCCTCCCCTCGCCGCACTCGCGGAGAAGAAAGCGGAACAGGCGGCCGGCGCTCCGGATCAGCCGACGCGGACCTTTTCCTTCCTGCCGGCGGCGCGGCTTCACACTCTGGTTGACAGCAAACACGCCCCATCAAGACTCCCACATCCCAACGCCCATGAAACTCCTTTTCGATTTCTTCCCGGTTCTGCTCTTTTTCATCGCCTACAAAATGTTCGACATCTACGTCGCCACCGGGGTGGCCATCGGAGCCACCATTGTCCAGTGCGCCTACGCCTGGATAAAAGCGCGGACCGTGGCAACGATGCAACTGGTCACCCTCGCCATCATCCTCGTCTTCGGCGGCCTGACCCTCTTCCTCCACGACGAGCAGTTCATCAAATGGAAGCCCACGGTGATCAACTGGCTGTTCGGCGTGGCCTTTCTCCTCAGTCAGGTGGTTGGCCGGCAGACCGCCATCGAGCGGTTGCTCGGAGCCAACCTGACCCTGCCCCAGCCGGTCTGGCGGCGCCTCAACCTCGCCTGGACCGCTTTTTTCCTCATCATGGGCGGGATCAATCTCTATGTCATGCACTTTTTCGATCGCGACACCTGGGTCAACTTCAAGCTGTTCGGCATGCTCGGCCTGACCCTGCTCTTCATCGTGCTGCAATCGTTTTATCTGTCGCGATATGTGACGGAACCGGCAGGGGATACCGAGGAACCGCGATAACGGTCGCGGCACCGGTCAGACCTCTTTTTCGTCCACCCGCCGCATGCCCTCCATGATCAAGCCCATGAAACCACCGATCACCGGCAGCTCCTTCTCTGCGTCGGTCAGGCCGCTGGTGTAGGTGAAATTGCCCTCGCCTTTTGCCAGCAGGGCGAAGAAGGCCTCCTTGTCGGAAAGATCCTTGTACCGTGTGTCGACCAGTTCCCCCTCGTGAAAGACGACCACGGCCTTGCCGTCGTCGAGCGTCAATTGCACCTTGCCCGTTTTCTGGCTGGAATTAATCAACTGGAAGAGTTCGACCGGGTTGATCTCCGACAGCCGGCCGGTCATGCCCGAGCTGATGGTGCCGCCCCGCATGGTGTTGGCCTGGGCGCGTTCCACCAGCATCCGGTAGAAAAAGACCTGAAGGACCGGATAGCGGTTGAGGACATGCTTGAAGTCCTTGCTGGAGAGGGTGGCCAGGCGGGTTTTTTCCCTGGAATGGATGGTGGTGGTGACCGGCTCGCCGGACAACAGGCTCATTTCGCCGAAGATATCCCCCACGCCCATCTCGGACAGGGTCTGTCCCTCGTCGCCGATCACCGCGACCCGGCCTTCGAGCACGATATACAAACTGGTCCCCGGTTCCCCTTTCTTGAGCACAACCTTATGGCCCTCAAATTCCTTCAACTGCAGCTGCCCGGAGAGATCGCGGAGGCTGTCCTCGTCCAGCGGCTCGAAAATCTCCAGTTTGCGCAGCACATCGTAAAACCGGTCCAAATGGCGCATTCTCGCCTTCTGCTCGGCCACGGCGAGGAGTTTCATCTGCAAGGTTGAAAAATCCTTCGCCTTCTTGAATTCAAACCGGATCAGACCGATGCACCCGCCGCATTCGAATTTCACCCGTTGCAGCCCGGTGGGAGAAAAGCGTTCCATGCTCTTCTTCTCGGTAACGGCCTTCATCAGTTCGCGCACCATCATCAGACAGACCGCCTTGCCCTCGGGAACGGTCAGGCCCATCTTGACGACCTTGAATTCCTCGCCGACATTGTAGATAGGGCAGGAACGTTCCTCGGTCACGACAAAAATCGCGTCACGGTATTCCATGTTTCTCCAGCGGGCCGCTCGCGGCCTGTGAATAGTGCGTCAGGAAGTGGCTGGGATGATTGTTGAACCGGCGCCGTTCAATCGGAACGGCCTATGAGCAGGTAGATGACCAGCCCCAGGAGGGCCGCCCCGCCAAACAGAACCGGCAGGACCTTGCCGACCTGCAAATGCCCATCGACCACCAGGGTTTGCATGTAGGGCGTGCCCGAGGCATACCAGGCACCGATGATGGCACCGATGATGATCATATCGCGAAAGGCCTTTTTGTACAGCAGATAGCCGACCAGCACAACAAACGGCACCAGAAACCAGGGATTGGTGAACAATCCCGGAAAATCGACCTCCTTGATCTGCTCCACCAGATGGGTCTTTTCAATCAAATTCCCAATCGATTCAACAAAAGCGCCACCACTCATCGTCTTCTCCTTACGTGCCGAGAGGTTAATCGTTTGTTCACGGGCCGGGAGACGGGTGCGGCGAACCCGTCCGGGAAGCAGGTTCAAGACCAGGCCCGGCGCCCCCGGAAATATCTCCCTCCTTGGTGCATGGTAGCAACGGCAACTCTGTTCGTCAAAACGAAATCGCCGGGACGCTCTTTTCACCAGCAGGGCGCTGTTGCAGCGCCGGGCATCGGCAAACCGCAACCGCCGGGACGCGTTCACCTGCCCAGCCGCAACAGCCGGGACAGCTCAAGACGGTCGAGCCGGGTGAGGCCGAGGGTCCGCGCGATGTCCAGGGCCTGGCAATACTCGCCGCCGCTGATGGTGCGCCGCAGCTCCTCGTCCTGATCAGCCCGGCCGCAGGGATGATACTGGGCCATGATGTTGACGTAGGTGGCGGGGGAAAGGCGGGTGGCGATGAACTGGAGGATGGCCGCCGTCTCCTCGATCAGTCCCGGCATGAGCAGATGGCGGACCAGCAGGCCGGATCGGGCGATGCCGTCCGGACCGACGATCAGATCGCCGACTTGGCGATGCATGACCACCAGGGCCTCGCGGACCCGCTTGGGATAGTCGGGTGCCTGGGCATAACGACCGGCGGTCTGCGGCTGCCAGAACTTGACGTCGGGCAGGTAGATGTCGACGACCCTGTCCAGCAGGGCCAGGGTTGCCGCGCGCTCATAGCCGCCGCAATTGAAGACGACCGGGATGTCGAGGCCGCCTTCGAGGGCCGGGATCAGGGCAGCGAGAATCTGCGGCACCACATGGCTGGGGGTGACCAGGTTGATGTTGTGGCAGCCCATGGCCTGCAATTCGAGCATGATGGCGGCGAAACCGCGGGCATCGACCTCCTGGCCTGGTTCGCTGCCCTGGCTGATGTCGTAGTTCTGGCAGAAACAACAACAGAGGTTGCAGCCGGAGAGGAAGATGGTACCGGAACCGTTGGTGCCGACCAGAGGGGATTCCTCGCCGAAATGGGGGCCGTAGCTGGCGATCCGGGCAAGCGCCCCGGTCGAACAGCGGCCGGTTTCGCCGGCCAGGCGGTTGACCCGGCAGCGGCGAGGGCAGAGGGTGCAGCGGGCCAGCAGCCGGTGGGCCACATCGGCCCGCCGCTGCAGAAGGCCGCCGGCGTGCAGGGTATGGGCGGCAATGGGCATGGGAAAACCTCACGGGACACGGTTTGGGGGCAGGCGCAACGCACCGCGCCGCACCTTATCCCTCGCCAACCTGCATTCCCTTGAGCAGGGCCTGGAGGCCGATGGCCTGAACCACGGTCAGCAACTCGTCGTGGTGGAAAAAACCGGCCATCAGGGCCGCGAACTGGGTGGCGAGAAAAACGGTGTCCGTCTCCCCTTCCTGGGCGAGCAGGCGGCGGCAGCCGGCGATGTCGTCCGTCTCCACCGCACCCAGCAGCTCATTGAGCCAGTCCAGCTGGTCCTCCTCGAAATGAAACTCCGCCATTGCCTGGGCATACATCGAGACGATGGCGGCCCGGTGGTCATAGATGGCGTCGAGATCGTTCTCCTTGGCCGCATCCAGCACCTGGCCGATCTGCGCCAGCACTTCTGTTAACTCGTTCTGTTCCTGGGGCATGGTTGTTTCTCCTGATGCTGATGATGGGATGAAGGGGCTGCGCGCCTTGGAGCGGATGCGGCGGCGGGAAGGCGATGCGATCAGACAGCGCGCTCCCCCGCCGTGCCGGCAGCCTGCCGCTGTTGTTCCAGCGCCTGGGCCTGGATGGCGGTGATGGCCACGGTGTTGACGATATCCGGCACCAGGCAGCCCCGGCTGAGGTCGTTGACCGGCTTGTTGAGCCCCTGAAGGATCGGGCCGATGGCCACCGCCCCGGAGGAGCGCTGCACCGCCTTGTAGGTGTTGTTGCCGGTGTTGAGATCCGGAAAGACGAAGACCGTGGCCCTGCCGGCGACCTCGCTCTCCGGCATTTTCTGGGTGCCGACCGAGAGGTCGATGGCGGCATCATACTGGATCGGACCGTCGATCTTCAGCTCCGGCCAGCGCTGCCGCGCCAGCAGCACCGCCTCGCGGACCCGCTCCACATCCTCGCCCTGGCCGGAATCGCCGCTGGAGTAGGAGAGCATGGCCACGATCGGCTCGATATTGAACATGGCGGCGGTCTCGGCCGAGCGGATGGCGATCTCGGCCAGCTCCTCGCTGTTGGGATTGGGGTTGACGGCACAGTCGCCGTAGACCAGCACCCGCGTCTCGAAACACATGAAAAAGACGCTGGAAACCACCCGCACCCCGGGCCGGGTACGGATGATCTGAAAAGCTGGCCTGACGGTATGCTGGGTGGTGTGAACCGCGCCGGAAACCATGCCGTCGGCCCGGCCGGTATGCACCATCATGGTACCGAAATAGCTGACGTCGTTGATGGCGTCGCGGGCGTAGTCCCGGGTGAAGCCTTTGTGTTTGCGCGCCTGGTACAGGCTGTCGATGAATTCCTCGCGCAGCTCCGAGGTCCTGGGGTCGAGAATGGTCACATCTTGCAATTTCAACCCCAGGGCGGCGGCCCGGCTGCGGATGGTTTTTTCCTCGCCGAGCAGGGTGAGATCGACCACCTCGCGGGAACGCAGGATCTCGGCGGCCTGGAGGATACGCTCCTCATCACCCTCGGGCAGGACGATGTGCTTGCGTTCGGCCCTGGCCCGCTGGAAGAGCGAATACTCGAACATCAGGGGCGACATGGTGGTGGACACGGTTTCGATGACCTGCTGCTCCAGGCCGGTGGTGTCGACATGGCTCTCAAAGACACCGAGCGCCCGGTTGATCTTCTGGGTGTTGTGCGGCCGCACGGTACCCCGGATCTCGCCGGCGCGGCGGGCCGCGGTGTAGGTGTCGCCGGACATGAGATAGATCGGCAGGG
>Ga0074195_1002108_pt1 | contig 23869 bp, 27 predicted proteins | sample EPASupsiteHSE623_FD_64525 | JGI IMG/M metagenome (GOLD analysis project Ga0074195, IMG submission 64525) | Bioremediated contaminated groundwater from EPA Superfund site, New Mexico - Sample HSE6-23 | ecosystem: Environmental > Aquatic > Deep subsurface > Groundwater > Contaminated ... | reverse complement strand
TCTTTTGGAACATTAATCTTTGCACTTGTCCCAGAAATAACTACTTTTCTCTTCATAAATCCCTTAATATTATTTACTTTTAGTTCAGTTTTGTTATAAAACTCTACTTTTTTCATAGTTCTATTAGAACTATTAAGTATTTATGTTTTATTGTGTTACAGAATACATATAAAATCGCTTCAGAAAGCTAAGCTCTTACTAATTAATTTTCTATAACAAAATTTATAAATCTGTTATATCTAGTTATTATAACTACATTGTAGATTAGAAATGAAAGGAGGTAAAAATGGGTAAAATATTGTTATATATTAGTGTTATTGCATTAATAGGAATCTTTGCATCATTTGTAGAAGTTGGATGGTTTACGGGAAATACTATTCAAGCTCAAGAAAAACTTATTGCTGGAATTAGTTCTACTATAAAAGTAGGAGAGGTTAGTTATAATGTTCTTGTTGATAAATCTAGTACTAGAATGAATATCAAAGTAAATATAAGAGATGATAATAGAGATATTTCAGAGAATATTGCTCTTAAAGAAGGTGAAACTAAAAAGCTTTCAGAGTTTCCTTTAGAGATTAAAGTAAAGAGTTTTTCTCAGAACTTTAAATTACAAAGATCTGTTTCTGTAACTCTAATTTCTAGTGAAGAGAAACATTGTGCTAATGAATGTACTCCTTTAGGTAAAACTGTTTGTTCTAGAACATCTATAAGAACTTGTGAAAACTATGATGATGATTCTTGTTTAGAATGGAGTGTTGCAGAACCATGTGAATATGGTTGCAATTATGCATCTTTAAAATGTAATTTAGCACCAAATTCTGTTAGTTCTTAATTTTTTATTTTTATTTTTTAGAATTTTTTTATAATTCATAAATAATTTTATCTTTTGGATATTAATTATTTTAAATCTTAGAATTAATTGGTTGTTTAGCTCCACATGCTAAACAATGTAAGAAGTGCATTCTTCCGTCTTTTCTTATTTCTGTATCTGGTTTTCCACATTCTTTGCAAATAACAAATGCTTTTGCATATTGTTCTATTTTAATATTAAGTTTATCACTTGGAAACTTTTGGTTTAAGATAAATCTATCTCCTTCTTTTGTTCCAGAAGTTGCAAGTTCTTTTAAAATGAATTTTTGAAAGTGTTCTATTGGTCTTCTTAAATAAGAAGCTATTTGAGTAAAATTAGTAATAATTGTTTTTTTGCCTTCAAATCTTCCTTCTGCTTTTGGAATTTCAAATCTATCTCCTGTTCCAGTATTTATTGTTTTTACTTTTGAATATGCTTCATTAAGTAATTTTTCATAATCTTCCATAGAAATAAAGAAATGAAAGAGTTTATAAAGTTTTTATTATTAATAAAATCATGAGTTTCAAAAACTTTATCTTTGGTTTTGCTATTTTTGTTGTTACAATAATTGTAGCAATAACAGGAATTAATGCAATCTATCATGCTCCAGAATACAATGATTTTTGTAATGATACTCAGATTGGGCAACCTTATATTAATAATTCTGTTGATTGTACCTCTGCTGGTGGAGTTTGGAATGCTAATTATGGTTCAAAACCTGTTTCTGAAGAAGGGTATTGTGATTTGTATTTTAAATGTAATCAAGAATTTGAAAAAGCAAACAAACTTTATTCTAAAAAAGCATTTTATACAGCAATTCCTTTAGGAGTAATTATTATTGCTGTAGGAGCTTTATTATTTGGATTAGAAGCAGTTGGTGCTGGATTAATGGCAGGTGGAGTAGGTGCAATTGTATTTGGAATAACTTCTTATTGGAGATATTCTGAGAATTGGATGAGATTTATTGTTTCTTTAATGGGATTAATTGCATTAATATTTGTTGCTTATTGGTTTAATAGAAAAAGGAAATAATTTAATTATAAATCTACAGATAATCTTTTTCTAGTTTGTTCTTCTTCAGTTGCTCTTTTTCTAGTTAAAAATTCTGTAATCTCATGATAAGCCGGTGTTTCTCTATCTTTACAAACATCTTGTAATCTCTTTAAGTCTGCCTGTGTTGGTTTATAGTATTCTCGTGTAGAATCTTTTGTCATTTTAACCTAAATATCTTAGTTTTCCAGGACGAGGTTCAAAAACAATTCCCTCTCCAATTAACTTCTGTATTTCTTGGTTTATTATTTCTGGAGGAGTTCCTGTTTGATTCATAATTAGTTTATCTATTTCTATTCCACCTTCAGTTTCTGAATTTTTAATTAAATCTAAAATTTTGTCTTTAATTGCTATTGATTGTTTTTTTGTTTCAATTGAAATTATTTTTGGAGATTGTTGCTCTATTTCTAATTTTCTTATTAAAAGATATTTTGGTTGTTGTTCTCTTATTATTTCGGGGGAGATATAAGTTTCATTATTAAAATTTCTTAATAATCCTACAACTGTTACTGTTTGTCCTTGAGCTACTCCTTCAAATTTAGTTACATCATCCCCAAAAGATTTTAATTTTATTTGTCCAGAACCATCATCTAGAGTAAAAAAAGTATATTTTTTCTCTCCTTCTGATTTGTATTTATCAACTATATTCCCTATAATATTTACTCTTATTATTTTTTTATCTCCTAATTCTAAAAAGCTAAATTTAGAAGTGCTTTGATCAAAAATAGGTTTTCCTATTAGGAGATTTCCAATTCTGTGTTTGAATGCAATGTTTCTTTTAAAGTCTTTTTCTACCATCTTTTTGAAAACAACCTATGCGGTTTTTTTCGATTTTCCCTTCTTTTGCGGTTAAGCGATTTTTTCAATTGCCTCCGCCTAAAATCGCGCGATTATTTATTTCTAAAACTGAGTCAGGGTTTATAAGTTTTTATACAGTTGATAATGATTTTAATTCTGATACTACTTCTTTTAGTTCTGTTCTTAATTTCCAATTTTCTTCTTTTAATATTCCATTTTCATATGTTAATTCTTGCACTCTTCTATTTTTTGTTTGAGGATTTCCAGGATATTCACATCCGGTTTTAACTCTTATATTTCTATATGGGCAGATTTGTAATGCTTCTCTTTCGTCAAAGAATAGTTTTCCTTCTTCATCTCGATATTCATCTAATAAACACCTTGGAGGTGCTTCTTCTTTGTAGAATTTACCAAAGCAACAACATTGCGCCTTTCTTCCTGTGCAATTTTCTATACTTTTTTGTAAGGAGTTTCTGAAATATCTTTTTTCTGTCATTTTAAATTCTTATTATCTACTAAGATGTTTTTTGAACATATCCTCTTCTTGGTTTGAAAATGTCTCCAGAAGAGTTTAACTTGTTTATTGCATCTTCTATTTCATCTGGTTTTAATTTTCCTTCAAGTTCTTTTTCAATTTCTTCAATTGGAATTAATTTTCCTAATCTATTCTCTAATTCTCCTATTGTTTCTTTTACTAAAAGTATTTTTGCTCTTTGAGAGGAAGTTGTTCCTGTTGAAATTCTATCAATATCAAATGTTTTTGATTCATAGTCATATCCTACTTGCATTAAATAATGTTTCATTATATCTATGGCTAAATTTGCATCCTCTTTTGTTACTTTTTTACTTAATTTTACTTTTGCAGATGCTTCTGACATTCTAATTAAAGCAGTAAGCTGTCTTGCTGAAATTGGAATTGGTTTTACTGCTGCATCAGAAGATACTGGCTTATTTCTTAAGTCAACATAGAATTTTTTTAATTCAGCAATTGCTTCATCTGTTAGTTCTGGTTTTATTTTTTGTTTTGCATAAGCAATATATTTTCTAAATAAATCTCTTGGAATAAGCATTTCATTAGTATCTTTTTTATGTTCTTGAAGAACATGTGTTGCTATTTTAGTATCTTTATCTTTGTCAGGTATATCTCTTAATGTAAAAATAATATCAAATCTGTTTATTAATGTTGGAGGTAAATCAATTTGTTGAGCAACTCCTTGATAGGGGTCAAATCTTCCGAATTTGGGGTTTGCAGCTGCAAGAACAGATGTTTCTGCTCTTAATGTTGCCTGAACATTAGCTTTTGAAATTGTAACTGTATTATGAAGAATTGCAGCTTGAGAGACAAAAGCATGATTTGGCTCAATTGTTATATCATAAACCCATTTTTCTGTATCATTATCAATTATTTCAATTCCTATAACTTTTTCCCAACCAACTTCTGAAATCAATTTTTTTATAAACTCCTGATTTTCTTCTTTTTTTAGCAAATTATAGAGATTTTTTAAGAAATTAAATGAAAAAGAGAATTTATCCTTTCTTATTAAATGGTCATAATTAATGTCATATACATTATATTTACCCACCTTTTCAATATTTTCGTTTTTTATTATTTCTATTATTTTTTCATTAAAACTTAAAGGAATTTTATTTTTTACTGTTCTTTTTATTGTTTTTTCATTCAGATACTTTTGAACGATATTATTTTTTTCAGGAGTTACAAAACCAATATTTGTGATAAATTCTAAAATGTTCTCATAAGAAGTTATGCCTACTCGGAAATATTCCCTATCTTTAGTGATATTACTTCTTATATTAAATCTTAATAATAAATCCTGCATTTGTTCAGCTAATCTCTTGCTCTTTGTTTTATATCCAATTCTTATTGTTCTTTCTTTTACTGAAACATAACCATCTCCCTCAAATAAAGTAGAAAGCAATTTTGAAATATACTCTCTTTTTCCTTTCATTAAAACTTGAGGTATTTGTTTTTCTCCTGATTTGTTTAGTATTTCTGGGAAGTTTTTCTTAAAAAACTTTACTAATTCAGTAGAAGTATATCTATACATATACCTTAATTCATGCTCATCTATTTTTGCTTGTTTATATGGAGAGAGGTTAAATAAAGAAAACATTAGAGATTCAAATTCATCTAAAAGTCTCTGATCTTTGTTTGTAAAATTAACTCCTATTACCTTTCCTCTATTTTTCTCTCTTGAACCTTCAGAAATTAAATACCCCATTAATTTGAAAATTCTTTCCCCGTTTTTCTCTGGAATTTTTATATGAACTAATGCTTTTGAATTATAACAATCTGTTTTAAATATTTGCTCTTCTCCTTTTATTGGAAGTGTTAGAGGAACAGGAATGTCTTCTTCTAATTTTATTAAATCTGCCCTTTTAGTTATTATTTTTCCATTTTCCACACAAAAAACAGGATGTTCTGGAGTTACTTTTATTTCTCTTCCATTGCTGAATTTTATTTTTATGAACTTATTAAATGCTTTATGTTTACTAATTCTAGCAACATTTGTTTTAAAGATATTCTTAAAATTTGTTGTTAAAACTTCTAATTTCTCGGGTTGTAAAATCAAACAATCTTTTCCTTGAACTATCTTCTCTTTATTTTTTTCTAATATCTCTTCAACTAATTCTCCTATTTTTCTTTCAGAACCATCTGCTAAACTGATTATTGTATCATAATGATAACACTGCTGCTCCATTGCCTCATGCATGGCACTTCTATCTTGAGGGTCCATTTTTTCTAATTCATCTATGCAAACTAATCCTTTATTTGAAAGAACCATTGCTCCTGCTTCTAGAGACCATCCTTTAAGGTACTCATCTCTTACTACTGTTGCTGTTAGTCCTGCACCAGAAGCTGATTTTCCTACAACATATCTTCCTTTAGGAGAGATTCTTGCCATAAAGCCTAGGGTTACGGAATTATGAACTCCAACACCATTTGCAACAAAAGTGTTTGTTTTTGGAATGCTTAAGTCATAAACTAAACTCTCTTTTTCTTTTTCTTCTATTTTTTCTATTTTTGACCAAATAATATTGCTGTATGCAATTTGCTTTAATAATTCTATTTCTTTTAATGGCTCTTTTGTTTTTTGTGTTAATCTTTTGATTATCTTTATTAATTTTAATCTTCCTATAACTCCTCTTTTTTTTACTGTCCTCATTTGTGCAGCAAAATTTCTATCTCCAGTTTTTCGTTTATTATATCCAAGTTTTTTGACTGTTTCATAAACGAGCTCACCACACGGGATTAGATTATTGTAACTATAAATTGGTTTAGGACATTTTAAAAAAGTTCTTCCATAGAAATCAAACTTTTTTCTAAATCTTTTTATCATCTGAGAAGGGATATAAATAATGTAAATTTTATTTTCTTTTCCTTTATAATTATACTTTCTTTTATTTATTTTATTGAGTATATTTATTGAAAAAAGCAAATCTGAAGTATCTTTTGCAAGTTGTTCTGAAATTGTAGTCAACTCAAATCCTTTTATTTTAAGTTTATTTTTAACAAATCTTCCATCTCCAGAGAATAATCCGGATATTAATCCATTTATAAATTCAATTGGAGAAAAAAATGCAAATTCTGGAATTTTTTTAATTCTTGATAAATTCCCCTTTATGCCTGTTTTTTCTAATTCTTTAGTATAGCACTGATATTTTAAGAAATTAGAGATGCTTGTAGAATTAATTATTATTTCTTTTTGATTTTGAGAAGATTCGATTTTAATAGTATTTGAAAAATCTTTTATCCTTTGCTGTATTTTTTTATTTTTATTTGAAAGTACTATTGTTTTTCCCGTTCGAATATAACCCTCACTTAAAAATAATCCAATAAAAAATCCAAAATCTTCATTTAATTCTATTTTTTGATTAATCCTTTTTGAATTTGTTTTAGTTGTAATAAATTTACTTATATCTATATCCTTTAAAATTGGTTTATGAAAATTAATTGGCAGGGGGAGATAAGTGTTTTCAGTTAAATCTTCTCCTCTTATTGAATGTACTTTTCCTTCTTGGGATAATGTTATAAATGAATGGTCTTTTGTAGCAGTAATTTCTTTTCCATGTTTAGTTGTTATCTTTATTAATCTATTCTCTGGAGGATGCTTTAATATTTCTTGGATATTTGCCCACTCTGGAGATTGAGTTTTTTGATTTATTGTTAAAGTTTTTAAGTTTTTAGGATATCTTCCAAATTTTTTTTCTAATTCTTCTATTGGAATATATCCTGTTTCTTCTGAAGTGTAATAAAGTATTCTTTCTTTTGCTCCAATGCTTTTCGCTACTCCTGGATCACCAATTAATAAAATATGCATATCTCCTCTACTTTTTGAACCATCTGTTTTTGTTTTTTGAACTCCCCCAAATAACTGTAATACTAATGATTTTTTTATTTCTTCATAACCCCATACACTTGGAGTTATGCTTTGTGAAAGTTTAGTAAACACTTCTGGGTCTTGCGATAACTCTAGAATTTGTCTTTCATCTTCTTCTGTTATATCTAATTCTTCAAAAGTTTCTTCTAAAGGTATTAGATTATTAACCTCAATTGCTAATTCGAATCTAGTTGATACTCCTCCTGTGCTTAATGGAACTGGAACCTCTTTTAATACTCCAATTGCTTTTACTCTTGCACCTGGAGTTGTTTTTTCTTCCATTTGTGGTTCAACTAAATCTTCTTTAACAAAAACATTTATTCTTTTTGGCTGTTCTCCTCCTGAGAGAGATTCTGGAGATTCTTCTAAAACTAGTCTTTGAGTATCAACCATTTCTTTTGATTTTAGAGTAAATCCTCCTCTTCTTCCACAAGAACATCTTGAGGGTTCTCTGAATTTTTTATCAATTTGCAAAACAGAAATTATTGTTCCGCAACTAGGGCATTCAAATTTTGCATTAACTACTTGTGGACGAACATCTGATGCTTGTCTAATTATTCCTTCAATTACAATCATTTCATCTAGATGTTTAGAACGAATCTCTCTAATTTTTATTTGTTGGCTGTCTGGAAGATTAAATAAACGAATTCTTACATTTCCTACTAATCCTGATTCTTCTACTGCTAGTTCAATTAAACTAAGAGTTTCTTCTGGACGAATTAATACTTCATCTGATAAAACATTAGAGAATTCTGTTAATTTTTTAAAATCTAGATAAATTACTTTATTTCCTTTTCTTAGAGAATCTCCTAGTTCTTTTTTATGTGCTTCAAAGAAGTTTTTAGCTTCAATTAATAATTCTTCATTTTTGTATTTATGTTCGGCAGCTTTGAATGTTTCATTGCTTTCTCTTTTTTGACTAGTTTCTCTTGAGCTTGACTTTTGATTATCTATACTTTCTGAGAAATCAATTTCACCTTCTTCTGTTTCTGGCATATCTGGCCTCATAGTAAAAACAATCTATATCACTTTTTATAGATTTATGCTAATTTAAAAGTAGTTTTAGAAATAATAAACTGAATAAAAGTGGTAAAATTAAATGAGAAATTATATAAAGAAAAGAGGGTTAGATTTTGAATGACACATGATAAATCCCATAAAGAACAAATTGAGAGATGGGCTCTTTTTGTAAGAAATAATCCAGACAAATGGAAAGCAGAGTTAAAACCCTTTTTAGATAGTCAGTTAATTATGGCTGAAAAATTCTATGAAAAACTTAGTCAGACAGAAGAAGGAAGGAAAAAGATTTTGAAGATAAAGAGATTAGATAAGAAATGACTAAAATGAAAAAAGAAGATATAAAAGTGGATTTGAGTGAATTAAAGAAATTCAAAGAGCAAAATGCAAAAGAGAGACTTGAGTTTATTGAATTTTGGGCTAGATATATAAGAACTCATTCTGATAAGGAATGGAGCAAAGAACAAGATAGAGTTATTAATTCTCAGATAAGAGAGTGAAGATAAAAAAGTTGAAGGAAAAGAGTTAAACTAATTTATTATAAATCCAAGCTCCGATATATACTGGAACAAATGCATAAACAAATCCAATTATTATACCTAAAAATGCTCCTGTCCAAGATACAGAATATCCTAATGAACCCCATAAACTTGTAGCCATAAATTCTGCTATCTTTGAATAACCATAAATTCCAGTTAAGGTAGTGAATAAAGTTATTAATGCTCCAATTATTCCAGTAGAAATTCCTAATTTTAATGAATTAATTTTTAGATACTTTTCTCTCATTTATAATTCTTCAGCGCTTGTTTAACATTCTTTAACAGTTGAACCATTGAATCTTCAAGTTGAGCTTTATTCTTTGTTCCTGTGCATACTAATTTTCCATTGCTGAATAATAAAAAAGTTGCATTTGGTTCTATTAATTTATAAACTAATCCTGGAAATTGTTCTGGTTCGTATTCTGTATTTTCCATTTCTAAAGCTAAGAAATTGAGATTTAGTTTTAATTCAATTGTTCCAGAAGCTACAATATTTTGAACTGTTATTTTTGGTTGTCCTGTTATATTCACGCTTATTTTTTTAAGTTGTTTTATTACAGCGTCAATTACTTCTCTTACTTGAGCAATTGATTTTGTTCCTGTACAAACAAGATTTCCTGATGAGAAAACTAAAACTGCTGATTTTGGTTCTTTAATTCTTAGAACTAATCCTGGAAAAGTCTCTGGATTATACTCTGTATTTGGTTGTGTTCTAGCTAATTTTGTTAATGGAACTGGCTTTCCTAAAGAAGCAGTTGCAACAATGTTTTGTATTTTATAGCTTGACTTAGATGCCATTTTGTTACTTTTGTATGATAAATATTGGAAAAATTCATTTATAAAGGTTACTTTAATGGAATTTTAGTTATATTCTGTAATCTATAAATATTTATTAATTGAAGGCATTATTTAAATAAATGAAGTATGGAACAATGACTTATTTATGTGTTAATGAAAGAGTATTGATGGTTAGAAAAGGGGAAAGAAAAAATGATCCTAATTCTGGTTTTTATACTTTGCCTGGAGGAAAACTTCAGAATTTTGAAAAAGGTAGATTTTGTTGGGGAAGATTACAATCTGCTATAAGAGAAACAGAAGAAGAAACTGGACTTACTCCTTTAGGCATAAAACCAAGAGGAGCAATTTTATTTGATAATTCTGAAAGAACTTTTGATAATTGGCCAAATCCCCAAGATTTTTTAGTTTACCTTTTTTCTGCTACAAGTTATTCTGGACAATTAGGTCAAGAAAGTGATGAAGGAACTCCTGTTTGGGTAAATCAATCTAATTTAAATTCTATTACAAAAAATCCTGGAGATGATTGTATGTATTCTTGGTTAAAAGACCCTAGATCTTTTATGGGAGTTATTAAGGTTAAGGGAAAAACTTTAGATTTGGGTGGAACTTTTGTAGATTTTTTTTAAATATCATCCATATTTCCAATTTCTCTTTTGATTTTCAAAATCTTTTTCAACTTCTTTTAATGTTGCTACTTCAGTTATATGCTTATCTGGACGAAGTGCAGTAAATCTTGGAAATCTTAATGCAAAACCAGAATTATAATTCGGAGATTTTTGTATTTCTTGATATGTAACTGAAACAATTATTTTAGGTTTTAGTGAAACATTTTTTCCTTTTTCTTCTGTAATTAAGGGTTTTAATTTTTGAGTTAATTCTGTAAATGAAATTCCTTCTGATTCTTTTTCTTTAATTCCTGTTCCAACTTTTCCTACTTCTAAAAATTTATCTCCTTCTTTACAAGAGAGTATAAAACTTGACATCCATCCAGAACGCTTTCCTGTTCCATATTCTGCACCAGTTATTACTAAATCTAAATCTCTTTCTTCTGGTTTTATTTTCAACATATATCCAACTCTTCTTCCTGGTTTATACTCAGAATGAAGATTTTTCATCATTATCCCTTCTTGATTATCTTTTAATGCTTGAGCATAAAACTCTTTTGCTTTTTCTAAGTTATCAGTAATTAATAATTTTGAAGGAATAATTTTATATGGTTTTTTTGTAACTATCTCTCTTAATAGTTTTGTTCTTTTTTCAAATGGTTCATCTAATAAAGATTTTCCATTATGATAAAGAATATCAAAAACATTAATTTCTACTGGAAGTTTTTTTTGGAGTTCTTCTATGCTGTATTTTCTTCTAATTCTCTGGCTTATTTCTTGAAATGGACGATATTGTTTTGTTTTAAAATCATATCCTACTGCTTCAGAATCCATAATAAATGATTTTCCTTTAATGTACTCTTTAATGTATTCTATTACTTCTGGAAATTGTTTTGTAACATTTTCTAATCTTCTTGTGAATAACTTTACTTCATTATCTTTTTTATGAATTAATAATCTGAATCCATCATATTTGTATTCTATTGCGCATGGTTTTCCTAATGCTTCAAACCCTTCTTCTATGTTTAATGCTTTTTGTGCAAGCATTGCTTTAATTGGTTTTCCTACTTCAAGTTCTAATTTTTCTAATTCTTTTAATCTTCCTTTTTTAGCCATTTCAAATACTAAAGAAATATCATTAGTTTTATCAATTGCTCTTTGAATTTCTTCTCCTGATTCTTCTGAGTCTTTAAAAAAAGCTTTTGCTAAAGATTCTCTAACACTTGATTCTTGCAAACCTATTCTTAAATCTCCAATTAATGTTCTAACTAAATATTGAGACTCAATTGGACTAGCAGAGGTTAGGAGCTCTGTTATTAAAGAAAGTTTTTTTCCAACTGTTCCTTTTCCTTCTAGTTCTGGAAGTTTTCTTAAATTTTCAATTACTTTTTGAGTTGTTAAAATATGAGAAGCTAGAGTTGATTGAGTTTTTTTCTTTGTTAACTCTTCTGCAACTTTTCCTATATCTCCTATTTTTTTCCATTCTTTTACTACTTTGTCTTTATTTGTTCCTGTTGCTTGAGAAATTGCATGAATCGCAATTTGATTTGAGATTCCTATTTTTCTCTCATCATACTCGGGGTAAATCTCTCCTAATAAAAGATACATTACATCTTTATCTTCTTCTGAAAGTTCAGATAAAAATTTTGATAAAATTTCTATTTTTTCTAGTCTCTTTGTTGTTGAATTCAAACTTTCATATAGTTCTGCTAATTTTTTGTATCTCATGTTTTCTCTTTAGTTTATTATAGAAACAAATACTAGTTTTTAAGGTTTAGGATTAATAAGAGTTAGATTATAGTTAATTATTTAATCCTATTACTCTTAGATAAAATATGGGACTAAGCATAAAAGATATTATTCCTAGAAAGGAAATTGAGATAGCTGAGCTTAAAGGAAAAACTCTTTGTGTTGATGCTTTTAATACTTTATACCAGTTTCTTTCAAGTATTAGGCAAATGGATGGAACACCTTTAATGGATAATAAAAAAAGAATAACTTCTCATCTTTCAGGGATTCTTTATAGAAATGCTTCTTTATTAGAACAGGGAATGAAATTAATTTATGTCTTTGATGGAAAACCTCCTGCATTAAAATCTAAAACATGGGAAAAAAGAAAAGGAGTTAGAGATATAGCAAAAGAAAAATATCAAGAAGCGAAATCAGAAGAAGATTTAGAATCAATGAAAAGATATTCTAGTCAGCTAGCAAGATTAGATGATGAAATGATAAAAGAAAGCAAAGAACTTTTAGAGGCAATGGGAATTGCAGTTATTCAAGCCCCATCAGAAGGAGAGTCAGAAGCAGCTTATTTATGTAGGCACAATCCAGAAATTTATGCTGTTGCAAGTCAGGATTATGATAGTTTGTTATTTGGAGCTCCGAGATTAATTCAAAATTTAACTTTAGCAAGAAAAAGAAAAACACTTTCAGGATATAAAGAAATAAATCCAGAATTAATTGATTTAGAAAAAGTAATGAATGAACTAGAAATTGATTTAGATCAATTAATTTGTTTAGGAATTTTAGTTGGAACAGATTATAATCCAAAAGGAATTCCAGGAATAGGACAAAAAAAAGCATTGCAAATTGTTCAGAAGTTTAAGCAACCAGTTTTAATTTTTAAAGAAATGGAAGAAAGAATGATGGGCTTATCAGAAGAAGATAGATTTAACTGGCAAGAGATTTATCCTTTATTTCATAAGCCAGATGTAAAACAATTTGAAATTAATTTTCCAAAAATTAATCCAGAAAAAATAAAAGACATTTTAGTAAGCAGACATGATTTCTCAGAAGAAAGAGTTGATAAGCAAATTGAAAGACTTAAAGAAACAGAAGAAAAGAATAAGCAGACTGGATTAAAGAAGTGGTTTTAATTCGCAGGGTCCTCGCTTTGCTGTGGTCACAAAATTCTTCGCATTTTGCAAGAAGCAAATTGAAAGACTTAAAGAAACAGAAGAAAAGAATAAGCAGACTGGATTAAAGAAGGAGTTTTAACCAACCCGATAATCTTCCTTAAATCTGTGAGTAGAACTTCCCGCATTTATATGTGCTTGTTCTATTCTTTGATATAAATCAAAACTATACTTCATATCAACATTTATTTTAACCTTAGCAGATTTTGTATGATCTCTTCTCAATTTTTTTAAATAATCATCTGTAGACTTAGATTGAGTGTCATCAAAAGGAACCTCGCGACTAACAAAGGGTATTCCTTCTCTTTCAGCCATTTGATGAATTGCTTTAAGCAATCCTTTTTGCGTGAATCCTCTTTTTTTCATTTAATCTTCATCAACTTTAAAATTTATAAACATAGTTATAATACAAGATACATGAGAACAAAAGAGATTTTAAAAGAATTAAAAGAACACGTTCCATTTACACTTTTAGCTACAATTCTTGCAGTTATTATTTCTCTAAGTTTTTACAAAACAAAACTTCCAGAAACACTTTTTGAACTAGTTCATCCCTTGCATATAGGAGTATCTGCTATTGTAACAGCAGGAATATTTTATAAATATAAAGGAGAAATATTTCAATCACTTTTAATAGGAATAACAGGTTCAATTATTATTGGGAGTGTAAGTGATGTAATCTTTCCTTATTTAAGTGGGATTCTTTTTAACTTAAAAACAAGTTTTCATCTTCCAATAATTGAAGAGCCTATTTTAATTTTTTCAAGTGCATTAATAGGAAGTATAGTTGGATTAAAAACTAAAATAACAGAACTGCCTCATTTTATACATGTATTTTTGTCTGTATTTGGAAGTTTATTTTACTTATTAGCATTTAGCACATTTAACTTAATTTCAATGATTATAATTTTAGGAATAGTCTTTTTAGCTGTTTTAATTCCTTGTTGTTTTTCAGATATAGTTTATCCTTTATTATTTATTAAAAAGGAAGAATAGGGCATTCGACTTTTAGTTCTTTAGCAATTTCTTCTAATCTTCTTCGAGTAATCTCTTTTAATTTTTTATTTGCTTCTTCATTAGAATAAGTTCCCATGTAACTAGGACTTTGAGTTAGATTTAAAGAATCTTCAACTTTGATATATCCATCTAATCTTTTTCGGGTAAATAAATACTCAGATGAAGGATTATCCTCTCGAGAAATTCTATATCCTTCTAATAACTCTCCATTTAAATTTCTTTTAAAACTTGTAATTTTTAGTTTCATCTTAAACTCTGATTTAATACAATTTAAAAACATAACTCTTTTACAAAAGATATGACAAATTTAAGAAAAACTAAATAGAATTAAGACGATTATTTGAACTTTTTTTATGAACAAACCAAATTACTACTCCGGAAATAAATACAATTAATAAAATAACTCCAAGAGTTAAATAAAAAGAAAAATCTTTTTGAGAAGAACCTTCTTCACTTGAAGTGTAACTATCTCCTTCAGAAACATCAGGGAATTGTTCTACACAAGACACAAAACCTTCTTCTGGTTTATTTGCAGTATCATTACAATTATTCAAATCTACACAAACAGAAGTTTGAACCCAATTTTGACAGCTACCAAAAGTACATTCCCATCGAGGAATACATTTAACTGAATTACTTCTTGAATATCCTCCGCCACCTCCGCCCCCCCCACTACTTCCACTAGGAGTTACTGGGCAACTACCACAATCTCCAGAACAACTTGAACAATCTTCCCCATTATTACAAATTCCATCTCCACAATACCCTTCTTCAACAATTTGATATTCTGAAAATCCAGTTACATTAAATATAAACTCTCCAGAACTCTTATTGTAACTTATAAAAGTACATCTCTCTGGAGAACAAAGAGAATTGTTATAATGAATTTGTGGATTTATAAAATTAATATTCTTAAAAGTAATTATAGCAGGAATTTCTTTAAATTCAGCTAAAATACTTGAATTAATACTAACTCTAGTTTCAGAAAGAGAAGTATGTAATAATATTAAATCAATTTTATCTTCTTGGATAATCATATTCTGTACAAATTCAATCTCTGCAAAACTATTATTAAATTTGCTTCCTCTAGAATCTCCTCCACTACTAGAAGAGTTAACAATCCAACTTACAGGCTCAACAAATTCGCAAACACTTGGCTCTCCAAGACAAATATAATCTTTTTCAATTAAACAATTCTGCGAACATCCATCTCCACTTAAAATATTTCGATCATCACATTCTTCATTATCCTTAACTGCTCCATCACCACAATAATGGCAAACTCCACAATCAGTAGGGCAACTAAAGCAAGTTTCCTCATTCCCGCAAACACTATCTCCGCAAACAATATTAACTATTTCATAAACTAGATTATTTACAAATAGGTTGTTAATAGACTTAGGAGCAGATGGATTAGAAAGATTTTGTATTTTAACTGCAATATCTTTAGTCGAGTTAAATATATTAAAAGTAAAAGTATTATTATAAGAACTTAATAGTCGAACAGAAGAATTAAAAGAAGAAAAATTATTTCCTTGGAATAAATTTTCAGAAGACATAGCAGAAAACAGAGATTCCCCATAATGTGATAGAACTTTGTTGTTTACAAAAGTGTTATTTACAGAATTACCCATAGAAAGAGTGCCAGAAGAAGTTACTCCCCCTATTCCCTGCCCACTTGGATTTGTTGAATAAAATACCCATGTAATCAAGAAATAAAATGGGGAAGAATAAAAAGAATTAAGATTATTTGATAATACTAAAGAATCAAAAGTATGAGACAGGCTTACAGCAGGCCCATAATTAATGAAAATATTATTTGAATCAATTATATCCCTAGAAGAATTATATAAAACTATTCCTCCAGAATTATTGCCATCTTGAGAAAGATAAAAAATATTATTCAAAGAAATGTTATTCTCAAAAGATTTTGTAAGAGAAATGCCTTTTGCAGGGTATTCAAGACCAAATCCAGAATAAGAAATATTATTTTTGAATATCTTATTATTATTCGCAGACTCTAAAGAAATTCCAGTGATTTCATTGGAGCTTATTATACTATTAGAAACGTTTTTAATGAAAACTCCAGAATATGAACCAAAAAAATTGCTTCCTTTTATTCTGTTAGAAGATAAAATAGAATTCGAGATACTGCTAATATGGCCCCCACCAGATTTGGAAGAAATGTTGTTATTAATTAGAATAATAGGACTAGAATAGCCAATAACCAAACAATCATAGTAATACATTCCACCGGCATAAGTACAAGAAATATCATTGGAGATCATCTGAAGATTAGTAGAATAACCTATATACGCTGCACTAGTTTCTGATGCAGGAGCAGAAATAGAATTAAATTTAAGAGAAAGATTATTAGAATGAAAAATACTAAAACTTGCAGAATTTCTATCAAAAGGTTTTATAATATTAGAAATAAATAAATCATCATTTGAATTTTCAATTATAACCATATAAAGTTTGTTATGGGAGAAGATATTCGCAGAAGAGTCTTTAATTTTAAAATAGACAGAAATTCTATTTAAAGAAATAATATTCTGAGAAGAAGAAATTAAATAGAGAGGTCCATTAGCAGTTACCCCTTCGACTTTTCCAAAGTTAAAACTCTCTAAACGTATAACTGGTTCAGAAGGATTAGAAACAGTAGAAGCAAATTGAATATCTTTTATAATGACATTATTAGTGCTTAGGCTTTTAATTCCCTCTCTAAGTCCATTAATAGTTTGATTAGGAGTATAACGAATTATATGATTATTCCCATCTAAAGTAACATTATCTGCAGCGATAACAAAACAACCAGAATTAATATCAATATTATTTTTAAGAACATAAAGAGTATTAGGAGAATCAAGTACTCCACATGTAGAAATTTCTTGAGTATATAAACGAGTTTCAGAAATAACATTTCCAGTAGATGAATTATTAAGGTAAATTCCAAATGAGACTACTATTAACATTATAATTGCAAAAAAGATAATTACTCCTCTTTTCATAAAAAGACTAAAACAAAACAATTTATAAATTTAACACTTCAAAAGAGTATATGACAAATTTAAGAAAACTCATGGAATTAAAGCCTCTTTTTATAGAAAGAATGCAAAAACTCTTGCTAGATAAAAAAGACTTTGAAAATTTCTTAGAAACAATAAAAAATCCTCCTGTAAATGCAATAAGATGTAATACTCTAAAAATATCTGTAGATGAATTAAAAATAAGATTAAAAAATAGAGGTTGGAAAATTTCTCAACCCTGGAAATCAAATCCAGAGATAATAATTATTGAAAATGATTTACAGCCTGGAGAACTTGGAAGAGCAGAAGAGCATTTATTGGGTTATTATTATGTTCAGGAAATAGTTTCTATGCTTCCAATAATTGCATTAAAACCTCAACAAGAAGAATTAATTTTAGATTTATGTGCTGCTCCAGGAAGTAAAACAACTCAGATAGCTTCAGAAATGAAAAACACAGGAACAATCATCGCAAATGAACTTTCAATGCCTAGATTAAAAATTCTTGCTGCAAATTTAGAAAGATGTGGAGCAACAAATGTTATTATAACAAGAAAAGAGGGGGAGGCATTTTGTCAGAGATTACAAAAATATAACTCAGAAATGAAATTTGATAAGATTCTTTTAGATGCACCTTGTTCAGGAGAGGGAACTCTTCGTTCTTCTTTAAGAACAGCTGAAATGTGGAATATTAAAACAATTCAAAATATTCCCAAACTTCAAAAAAATTTATTTAGAGCAGTATTTGAAGTTTTAAAAATAGGAGGAGAGATGATTTATTCTACTTGTACTCATGCTCCAGAAGAAGATGAAGCAATTGTAAACTGGGCATTAGAAGAGTTTAAAGAAAAAATAGAAATTGAAAAAATATTTCTTCCAAAAGAGCTTAAATTTAGAGAGGGAATAATAGAATGGCAAGGTAAAACTTATAATCCTAAAGTTAAACTTTCTTGTAGAATTTATCCTCAAGATAATAACACAGAAGGGTTTTTTATAAGTAAATTTAGGAGAGTAAAATGATAAAATTAAGAGCTCATCATTTATTATGTTTATCTAGATTTAATAATAAAGGTAAATGGTATAGTAAAAAGTATAAGAATAACTTTAAAAAAATATTCTTAAAGATAAATAAAAATCCTTCTCAACAAATAATCATAATAAACAAATGCGATGATGTTTGTAAAGAATGCCCTCACAAAAAAACAAATCTTTGTAATAAACCTTCTAAATATAAAATATCTCACTGGGTGAGGGTTATGGATAACAAAACTTTAAGATTAATTAAACTAAAACCGAATACAAAACATTCAGCAAAAGAGGTATTAAATTTAATAATTAAAAAAGTAACTAACCGAGACTTGAAGAATATCTGTAAAGGATGCGAATATTTAACAGATTGTTTAAAATTAGGAATAAATAAAAATTTAATACAAAAGGTAAAATAATGTACCCTCAATTACAAATACTTAATTCAAAAGAATCAGCAAAAATACTAGAAACACTTAGAGAGCAATTTGGAATAACTGAAATTCTAGGAAAAATAATTCAGAGAGGAGCAGAGAGATTATTTTTATATCAAGGAAATTTAAACTCAGAACAAATTAGAAAATTAGAACAAACAATTCCAATTGAAAGAATAGGTGTTTATTTTGCAAAAATAGTTCCAGGAGAAGAAGGAATAAGACTTAGCATTGATGGAACTCATATTTTCAAAGAGCAAATAACAAAAAATATATTTGAGCTAACAGATAAGCAAGCTGAATCTTATCTTAAAGGAGAGGAATTACAAATAAAAACTCCAGAACAAGAAAAAGGATTTAAAGTAATAAAATACAAAAATGATTTTTGGGGTTGTGGAAAAGCATCATTAGAAAAAATATCTAATTTTATACCAAAACAAAGAAGAGTTAAGTTAGGAAGAAATACTCTTGTTTAGAACATAAATCAATATAAATAAATTCTCTTGTTTTATAATATGGATAATCTTCCAATTGATTTTTTAGATAAAGAAGCATTTGAATTATTAAAAAGAAAATGTTTAGATCAAGAAGTTTTAAGTGAAGATACATTAAATATGATAAAAGATTTGTATGATATACCTGGAAGAGTAACTCTCAAATGTACTGAACCCCCTCCTCATGTTCATGATTATGCCTGCCTTGAATTTGATCATCCTGGAATAGCAGTAGTATTTAGATTAATTTTAGAGGCTCAATATGGACAAATAAAAAGAGAACAGAGAAAAAGTTAATTCTCTTTTCTCGACTTTTTAATATCATTCCAATAATCTTCAATTTTAGCAGGATCTTTAATTTCAATAAATCTATTATTTAAAACTTCTTCAAATACTTTATACTCTTGTTCTGTCCATATTCCATTATTGTATTCATTTTCCATGTTTTTCAAAAACTAAAACATTTTAAAAGCATTTCTATTTAAGTTAGTGTATGGAAAAACAAAATATCATTCAAGCAGGGAAAATAGCAAAACAGGCTAAAGAGTATGCTAAAAAATTAATAAAACCGAATATGCATTTATTAGAAATAGCTGAAAAAATAGAAAGCAAGATCATTGAACTTGGTGGAAAACCCGCTTTTCCAGTTAATTTATCCATAAATGAAATCGCTGCTCATTATACTCCCAGTTATGATGACCCCTCTACTGCTTCTGGTTTGCTTAAAGTAGATTTAGGAGTTCATGTTAAAGGATATGTAGCAGACACTGCTTTTTCTTTAGATTTAGAAAATAATGAGGAAAATAAAAAATTAATCTTTACAGCAGAAAAAGCACTTGAAAATGCAATTAAAGAGTTTCAAGAAGAAAAAACAACATCTGAAATAGGGAAAGTAATTCAAAAAACAATTGAATCCCACAATCTAAATCCTATTGTAAATTTATCCGGACACTCAATGGAAAAATATGATTTGCATGCTGGAATAACAATACCTAATATTAATGATAATAAAAATATTATTCTAAAAAAAGGACTTTATGCAATAGAACCTTTTACAACAACAGGAAATGGAAAAGTTCAGGATGGAAAACCTTCTGGAATTTATATGTTAATTCATGCTAAAAACACTCGAAGCCCAATCTCAAGAGAAGTCTTAGATTATATTTCAGAAGAATATGAGACACTCCCTTTTTGTTCAAGATGGTTAATAAAAAAGTTTGGAACAAAGGCATTAATTGCTTTAAAGCAATTAGAAGAACAAGAGATTATTCATCAATTCCCTCAACTAATTGAAGTCTCAAAAGCCAAGGTAGCTCAAGCAGAAGATACAATTTTTCTTGATGGAAAAGAGAAGATAGTAACTACTTTATAAAAGTAACAATAACAAAGACTTAAATACCTCGAATATCTTATTCTGTTATGAAACAAACAATAGAACAAATTAAGTATAATCAAGTACAAAAAAGATTATCTAACACTAAAAGAAATAATAATTCTAAAAAAGAATCATCAGCTGAAAGAGAGTTATTAACTTTTAGAGAACTCTGATGAAGTTTGTAAAATACCGGGAAAATTTCTAAAAAGAAAAGTTATTATCACCTCATTAAAATCAAGTTATATTCAACTTAATTGCATAAGATAAACTCTAGAATTTTCTATACATTACTAATATTCTCCAAGACAATTGTTAATACCTAAGAACTCTGTTAAGTTAATGTGATTACAGATAGTTAGAATATTTAAGTTTTAATTTACATCAACCCTACACGAATTCTCTGCACATTACCAACTGCTTCAAATCTTGTTTAACTCACACCCACACTCGCTTTAATCTTTGAGGTTATTCTCGTGTAAATGCTCGGCTTAGACTTTCCGCTTCAAATGTTATTATCGTGTAAATGTTCTTTAGGGTAAACTATGATAAAATTATTTAAATCAATAACAACCAACTAGAATTTTCTATACCTTACTAACCTAAATAAGTATTTCCCTCAGGAATAGCAGCTCTTGCTGTTCTGAAAAATGTTTCTTCTATTTTTCTATAAGCATCTATTGTATTCTTAGTAACACTTGGTTTTACTTTTTTAAGTGCTTCTTCAAAATGATTTTTATCTACTTTTTTACAATTAACATCTTCTCTTAAAGCAAGCATTGCTGCCTCTCTTGTTAATGCTTCTAAATCAGCACCAGTGTATCCATCTGTTTTTTTAGCTAAATCTCTTATTAGTTTATCTTTTGCATCAATAGGCATTTTATCTGTATGAATTTTTAATATATTTAATCTTCCTTGTTCTGAAGGAGAATTAACTAATAATATTTTATCAAATCTTCCTGGTCTTAATATTGCAGGGTCAAGCATATCTGGACGATTAGTAGCAGCAATAATTAGAATATCATTTAAATCTTCTAAACCATCCATTTCAGCTAATAATTGATTTAAAACTCTTTCAGTTACTTTTGAACCTGAATCCATTCCTCTTTTTCCAGCTAAAGAATCAATTTCATCAAAGAATATAACACAAGGAGCAACTTGTCTTGCTCTTTCAAAAATCTTTCTAACTCCTTTTTCACTTTCTCCAACCCACATACTTAATAATGAAGGACCTTTAACAGTTATAAAATTAGCTTCTGATTCTTTTGCAACTGCTTTTGCTAAGAGTGTTTTTCCTGTTCCAGGAGGACCATAAAGCAAAATTCCTCTTGATGGTCTTATACCCATTCTAACAAAACTATCAGGATATTTTAAAGGCCATTCAACAGCTTCTTTTAATTCTTTTTTAACATCATCCAAACCTCCAACATCTTCCCAATTTACATTTGGAGTTTCAACTAAAACCTCTCTCATTGCAGATGGTCTTACAACTTTCAAAGCTTCTAAAAAATCTTCTTGTTTTACAACTAATTTTTCTAAAATATCTTGAGGAATTTGTTCTTCTTGATCTAATTTTATTTCAGGAAGATATTTTCTTAATACAACCATAGCTGATTCTTTTGTAAGAGATTCTAAATCTGCTCCTACAAATCCATGAGTAACTGCAGCAATTTCATCTAATTTTACATTTTTAGTTAAAGGCATTCCTCTTGTGTGAATTTTTAAAATAGATAATCTTCCAGTTTTATCAGGAACATTTATTCCTAATTCTCTATCAAATCTTCCTGGTCTTCTTAAAGCAGGATCAAGTGCATCTGGACGATTAGTAGCTCCAATTACAATAACTTTTCCTCTTGATTTTAATCCATCCATCATAGTTAATAATTGAGAGACAACTCTTCTCTCAACCTCTCCATGAACATCTTCTCTTTTTGGAGCAATTGCATCAATTTCATCTATAAAAATAATTGATGGTGCATTTTTTTCAGCATCTTCAAAAATATCTCTTATTTTCTTTTCTGACTCTCCATAAAACTTAGACATTATTTCAGGTCCATTTAATAAAATAAAATTAGCATCTGATTCAGATGCAACTGCTTTTGCTAAAAGTGTTTTTCCTGTTCCAGGAGGGCCGTGTAATAAAACTCCTTTTGGAGGTTGAACTCCTAATCTTTCAAAAATTTCAGGATGTTTTAAAGGCAATTCTACCATTTCTCTAATTTTCTTAACTTCATCTGTTAAACCACCAATATCTTCATAAGTAATTTCTAATATTTTTTCATCTACCATTTCAACTGCTTTAGGATTGAGAACAACTTCTGTATTTTCTGAAATTATTACTGGTTGATTTGGATTAGTATTAACCACAACAAATTTAATTTGAGTAACTCCTCCACCTAAATTACCAAATCCATTATTTCCAAAAAAATCATTTAAATTTCCAAAAATATCATTTAAATCTCCCATTTCTTCTGACATTAAATCTCTTCTTCTTTGAGTTCCACCCATAACTAAAACATCTCCTTTAATTACACTTCTTCCTAAAAGTCCTCTTCTTAAACTATCTGGGTCTGCCTGAACCATAATTCCTTGTTGAGCAGGAGCAATTGTTACTTTTTTAGCTTCTTTAACTTCTGCTTTAGAAACAAGAACATTATCTCCAATTCCTGTTTTAGCATTTCTTCTTAAAATACCATCAATTCTAATTATTCCTGTTCCAACATCAGAAGGATAACTTCTATCTACAATAGCAACTGTCTCTCTATTTCCTTTAATAAGAATTATATCTCCTCTTCTAACACCTAAATCTCTCATTGTTTCGCTGTCTATTCTAGCAATTCCTTTATATGCATCATCTTGCAATGATTCTGCAACTTTTAATTTGATTTTTTCTGTTTCTTTAGTCATTTTGTGTTTTTTCTATATCATTAAAATTTAAACTTACTTTTCCAAAATCTTCAAAACATAATCTTACCATATCATCCATTAGCTTTTCTTGCTGCTTCATAAAGTTTACTATTTCCATTGGAATTGAGACAGCATAACTATTTCCTACTAATCTCATTTTGACACTAAATTGCTTATGTTTTAAATCTTTAAATTTATTATAATTTTCCTCATCTAGAGGATGAATAATTTTATCTCCGCATTTAGGACAAATAACTGCTCTAAAAACAAATCCATTTTTCTGAATTTGAGCTTTTCTCATTTTCAAATCACAATTCTTACATAATATTGTGTTATCAAATATGTCTTGTGTCATGTTTATTAGTCCTAAAACAGCTGCATCAAATGATGCAGCTGTCTAGGGAAAAAGAGGTTGAATATGAAATTAAATAATATTCTATATACACTCTTATGTGTATACACAGAAATATACACTATTTAAATATTTCTATATTATGTATCTACTTAGTATTCTGAAGTAAATCCATAGCTCCATTAAATGGATTTACTTCTTGCAACTTTATAGTTTGTAAAACTGACAATAATCTTGCAGTTGTTTCTGCTCCATCTTCGCTTCTAC
>Ga0074195_1002107_pt1 | contig 23876 bp, 25 predicted proteins | sample EPASupsiteHSE623_FD_64525 | JGI IMG/M metagenome (GOLD analysis project Ga0074195, IMG submission 64525) | Bioremediated contaminated groundwater from EPA Superfund site, New Mexico - Sample HSE6-23 | ecosystem: Environmental > Aquatic > Deep subsurface > Groundwater > Contaminated ... | reverse complement strand
AGTTATAGCCAATAAACTCTTTGTATCGTTTGAGCATCTTTAAATCCTCAGAGGGCGAGGTAACTCTTCAGAGAATGGTCGAAAACATCATCGAGGTCAAGAACCTAAAGCACAGTTACGGCGATTTTCTAGCCGTCGATGACGTCTGCTTCTCAGTTAAAGAGGGAGAGATCTTCGCATTTCTAGGGCCAAACGGTGCAGGAAAAAGCACCGTCATCAACATTCTCATCACACTGCTGCCCATGCAGAAGGGAACGGTTAGAATAGCCGGATACGACCTGGCCACACAGCAGGAGAAGATCCGGGGATCAATAGGGATAGTCTTTCAGGACGAGACCCTAGACAGAGACCTGACTGTATGGGAGACGCTGGAGTTTCACGGCCGGCTTTACTCCCTGCCGAGATCCATGAGGCGGCAGAGGATAGACGAGATGATCCATCTGGTGGAGCTGGACGATAAGAGGAACGTCAGGACGAGACACCTGAGCGGCGGCATGAAGAGAAGGCTGGAGATAGCCCGCGGGCTCATGACTCAGCCAAAGGTGCTGTTTTTGGATGAGCCGACTCTTAGCCTTGACACCCAGACGCGCATGAGGCTGTGGGATTATATCAAGAAGGTGAACGAGGCAGGAACCACCATATTTCTAACCACTCATTACATGGATGAGGCAGATTTGGTCAGCGACTGGATAAACATCATAGACCACGGTAAGATTATAGCCTCAGGCACATCTCTGGAGCTGAAGAATGCTCTTGGCAGGGATATGATCTACCTGGAGACCAGCGACGACGAGGCAGCTCTGAGGTTGCTCAGGACCATGGAGATGGTCAAAGAGGTCAACAGATCCACCCGTGGCCTAGCTGTTACCATTACCACCGACGGGGCCCACTGCCTGCCAATCATCATAGCCAGGCTCAGGGATGAAGGAATTGGAGTGATCAGCGTGAACCTGAAGAAGCCCACCCTGGACGACGTCTTCGTCCATTACACAGGCAGGGAGCTAAGAAGCGCTGGCGCAGAGCGTATGACCAGCCGGATGCTGGTAAAAGGGGGCAGATGATGGGAACCGAGTTCATGACGGTCTACTGGCGAGATATGCTGAGGTTCTTTCGATTTCGTGCCTTGCTCTTCTCCTCGCTGGTCCAGCCTGCCCTCTGGCTGGCCTTGTATGGAGCTGCCATGTCCAGCAACTTCGCCCGGTTCACATCGATTGTTCCCGTGCCTGTGGGGGAGGTGTCCGTATCCTACCTGACATTCCTTGGGGCGGGGGTAATTGCCCTTTCGACTCTCTTCACCAGCCTCTTTGGGGGCGTATCTCTGCTGTTCGACAAGAACTGGGGACTGATGAGGGAGGTCTTTGCGAGCCCCATGCCCAGATCGCATATAATCATAGGCATTGGGCTCTCCGGCGTCACCAAATCCATACTTCAGGTCCTGGTCTTAATGGGCTTTGGGCTTTTAATTGGGGTGAAGTTCTTCCAGAACTACTCGATGCTGCATACCGCCTTTGCCGTCTTTGGAATATTGGCCTTTGTGGGCGTGTTCTCCTTAGGCTTCCTCTTCTTCTCCTCGGCCGTGTCCATGAGAATGGAGACCCCAGAGAGTCTGCAGGCAGTCATCACACTTCTAAGCCTGCCGCTCTTCTTCGCCAGCAATGCGCTTTATCCTGTGGACGCCTTCCCCGGCGTTATCAGGACGCTCTCGATGCTAAATCCCCTGACCTATATGATAACAGGCATTCGCTACTTCGCCATTGGAGGAGATTTCTATGCTCAGGGAATTCATTATGTCTACACCCCCGGACAGATAATTTCGGCATTTCTGGTCTTGGTGGCCTTCGCAATGCTCATGTTCCTGGTGGCCTGGAGGGTCTTTAGAAGGGCGGTGGTGACCTGAGAACCGTTCAATCAAAGCAAAAAAGAATCGTTGGGTCTGACATTTCCCCGGCAGAGGAAATCCCAATCGAGCTTTTCTTTTTTCCCCAGTTTAAATCAATCGCAGTAGATGCTCGCCGTCGATAATGGATACCCCTGATTCGTCATCTGCTCAATACAAGCCTGTCTGGAATAGTTGGGATTGGGCTGGCCATCCATTATTGCCTGAGTGCTGCTCTCCTGCTCCAGCCATGACCTTCCTGCAGCGCCGACAGAAGCGGCTCGCTGATCATGAAACATCGTTGAGGTGTAATCAGAATCAGGAACAAAGGGGTACCTCCACCAGGGAGACCTTGTAGCTCCTCCTTCGTTGAGGGTAGCATAAAGCCACTGGCTGGTGGGAGTGCTGTTCAGCTTTACCATCACGTTTCTGTTCACGCCGTCCGAGACCGCCTGATAGCCCAGCACATTTCCTGCCTGGTCCAGCACGACCACATAGGCTGGGCCTTGGCTGACGACCTCTGGGATTACAACCAAATCAGCGGGATCAGAGTTGGTCTGATCCCTGACGGCAATCCCCGGCTCTCCTTCATATGACTGGGTTGTCAGCGTGCTTTCCTGCTGGTTTACCTCGACATGTATCGTATTTAGTAGGTTCTCAGTCAAGTTCTCCGGAAGAAGGCTGATCATCTCCACCTCGCTCTTAGCAACCATGATGCCATAGCCCTCAATCTCCTCAGCATCAAGCCAATACTCTGCGATGGTGCCGTTGATGACCTTGCTGTCGCTCGGCCTGATGACTTCCTGGCGAATAATGTAGCCCTCGCTTCCATCTATGGTCGCATAGGACTCGCTGCCATTCCGAACCTCTCCTGCAGCTTTTGCAGCCTTCAAGTATAAATTCTTCCAATATGTGCATGGCCATTCGGCGTACTGCCAGTCTTTATGCGCGGAAACGCCGACATCCGCCTTGGTCTCGTTATCGAAAACGATGGATAAATGATACCAGGAGGAATCGTTATCCTCGATCTCCGGGTAAAGGGTTACATTATAATCCATTGTAGTGTTGAGATCAAAGGAAATGTTATACGGTCCTGCTGATACCTCCTCAGGCTCGGCAAAAGCCAGTGCAGAAAGGATCAAGAGCATAGCTGATGCTAATAATAGTCTCATTTATCTCTCCCTCTCACTTTTTGTTAGATTTGTTGTAGCTTTTCGCCTGCATTGCAGGCATATAAATTCCAAATTTTAATTTTGAATACGCATTCCTAATTTTTTATATAACAGCAAACAGGATGTGTGCGTATGATTCAAGTCGATTTTCTGATTTTTAATAACTTAATCTTTTTTAGCTCCGTATTTCAAACCACCTCTTGCAATAGTACCTGTTCAAATCTTTTTACAATGATCGACCATACTATTTAAATTTTACTTGATTTAAAAAGGATTATCCTGTTAAAAACAATATTGATGCATATTATACCTCTTGACACTATCAAAAATTTCAACTCTAATATAACCTACTGTTGAAAAATAAACGAACATATAGCAGGCTTACATTCTAGATATATAAAAATTCTGCAGTCATAAAATCCCGCCATTACGTTAGTCTAAAAGGTTATAATCGATGACTTCTAGAGTGATCTCATAGAGGAGACCTTGATATGAAAATTCTGGGTATCAACGCCAGCCCTCGTGGCTCCAATAGCCAGACTCTGCGTCTGGTCGAGGCTGCACTGAACGGAGCAAAGTCTGCAGGAGCAGAGGTAGAGCTGATCGATGTCTGCAAGCTGAAGCTAGAGTACTGCAACGGCTGCCAGGTCTGCTTCAAGAAGGGCGTCTGCGTCCACAAGGACGATTTCCAGGGCCTTTACGAGAAGATGCTTTCAGCAGACGGCATGGTCTGGGGCTCTCCCAACTACTTCCACAGCGTGACCGCACAGATGAAGACTGTGATTGACCGCATGGCAGATGCCATACACTGCCAGCTCCTTGCCGGAAAGTACTGCTGCTTTGTGGCAACAGGCGGCAACAATACAGATCAGGTTACAGAGTATTTAAGCGGCCTTTTCTTGAACTTCGGAACCTTCGTCACGGGAAGCGTGGGCGCATCCATGTCAGGAGGGCCAAACGCCCTTGAGACAGCCGAGAAGAAGGCATTTGATCTGGGCAAATCCCTGGCAGATGACATAACTGCCAAGCGCGACTATATTGAGCAGAGGGAGATGCAAGAGGAGATCAGAGGCTACTTCCAGAAGCTGGTGAAGATGCACCAGAAGGACTGGGAGCACGAGTACGAATACTGGAACAGGCTCAATTGGACATGAATGAGGAAAGTGCTCTCGTTCCAACAGCTATCATGGCCATGATCGTCAGGATCGGCTGAAAGCTGCAGGGAAATAAAATGAGAGCCTCATTCTACGTCTTTCTTCACAGCCCTTCTGAGCTTGAGATCATCCAGACAAGCAGGGGTTGCTTTCGAAAAGGGGCTCGACATAGACAAGATTTTATTATCATCCGGATACATTAAATATCATGCTTACACTGGATGAAGGAAAGACTGCCGTGAGGTTGGCAAGGGATGCCCTTACGAGCTATATCGAGAAGAAAGCGAGGGTAGAGCCAAAAGGGCTTCCGCCCATCTTCGACGAGAAAAGGGGCGTCTTCGTGACCATCCATGAAGAAGGGGAGCTGAGAGGGTGCATCGGCTACCCTCAGCCTATTCTGCCTTTGGGCATGGCGATCGTCGACTCGGCCATCAACGCCTGCTCGAGGGACCCACGTTTTCCGTGTGTGCGGCCAAGCGAGCTGAAAAGGGTGGAGGTGGAGGTGACAATTCTGACCAAGCCTGAAGCCTATGATGTCCCGAAGAAACAGCTCCCAGACCTGGTGAGGATTGGAAAGGACGGATTGATAGTCACCCGTGGAATGAACTCAGGCCTCCTCCTGCCACAGGTTGCTCCCGAATGGGGCTTTGGTCCCATAGAGTTCTTGAGCCAGACCTGCCAGAAGGCCGGGCTTCCGCCCGACGCCTGGATCGATGAGAATACTGAAGTCCAGCACTTCGAAGCCCAGATCTTTGCAGAGGTTGCACCGGGGAGGGAGGTCATAGAAAAGACGTATGCTGACACTACCTGCGGAACCTGATCTCAATCCTTTTGCCGCAGGGAAAGTCTTAAACCGGAGTGCGTGCCCTTCACAGGAATACAAAAAGAGATCTGAGCCATGTCCGACTTCCATGAGACCAGAAACACGAAGAAGGCCTCGGTCGCCCTCCTGTCAGTGGCCTCGAACAGCACTCTGGTGCTGCTCAAGTTAGCAGTCGGGATAATGATAGGTTCCGTCTCCATACTATCAGAGGCCATTCACTCCGGCGTGGACCTGCTTGCAGCGGTCATCGCCTTTCTTGCAGTGAGGACATCCGGCAAGCCCGCCGACCAGGACCATCCCTTCGGGCACGGCAAGGTGGAGAACATATCCGGCGTCGTTGAGGCGCTGCTGATCTTTCTGGCTGCAGGCTGGATTATCTTTGAGGCCGTGGAGAAGCTCAGGAGCTCTGTTCCCCTGGAGCACGCGGGCCTAGGCGCAGCAATAATGCTGGTCTCAGCAGCAGTAAACGTCCTTGTCTCTGAGAGGCTCTTTAAGACGGCTAGAGAGACTGATTCGGTCGCCCTGCAGGCGGATGCATGGCATTTGCGAACTGACGTTTACACATCTGTCGGCGTCATGGCCGGCCTTGGCGCCATTTGGCTCGGCAGCCTGTTTCTTCCCGGAACCGATCTTGCCTGGGTAGATCCGGTAGTGGCCATCGGCGTGGCTCTTCTGATCATCAAGGCAGCGTACCAGCTTATCATTGAGTCGGCACAGGACCTTCTGGACGTGAGCCTGCCTCCGGACGAGGAGGAGGACATAAGAAAGCACATAACCGTCTTTGCTCCCACAATCAGAGGGTTTCACCGTCTGCGCACGCGCAAATCCGGATCGTATCGTTTCGTGGAGTTCCACGTAAGAGTCGATGCTGCCCTCTCAGTGGATGAGAGCCACAGGATATCGGATATGATCACCTGCGCCATCAAACAGCACTACCCTGGAACTACGGTTACAATTCACATCGAGCCCTGCAACTGTGCCCTGGCAAAGATTGAGTCCTGCGGCTGCCTGCTGAGCGATGACGATAAAAAGGCCATGAGGGCTAATGGCAGGCCGCATGTGGAATGAGAATTCACAATGAATAGCGGCGATAACATGATGAAAAAGATAATGATTGCTACCGATGGCTCAACGCCGGGCAGGCTGGCGGCTGAGGCGGGAATAGATCTTGCGCGTCTAGCCGGTGCAGAAGTGACGGCTGTTTATGTGGTGGATTTGGCCAGGCTGACACAGCTTCCCGGATATATGGCCATTCCGGGGATAAAGGAGAGGCTTTTAGAGCTCATGGGTGCGGAAGGCGAGAAGGCCACTGCAGAGGTCGAGGATATGGCCAAAGAGGCAGGCGTGCCCTGCCACAAACAGTTAGCTGGGGGAGACCCTGCCGATGAGCTTCTCAAGCTCTCTTGGGAATTAGGGATGGATCTTCTGGTCATGGGCAGCATTGGCAAGAGCGGCCTTGATAAGTTCCTCTTAGGAAGCGTTGCAGAGAAAGTTGTTCGGCACTCTAAGATACCTGTGCTCCTGGTTCCTGTCAAAGGCTGATATTTTCCAGAGCTGTGGAAGACCACTAACACTTCGCAAAAGCTGTTCACTGCGTTATTAGTAGTATCTTACTAGACATGAAGCTGCTTTCACCGTCCACTTCGGAAGAATTATATGACCAGGAAGGATACTCTTTCTAAGGGAGAGAAATGCAGGCCGAAACCAGTGTTACGCAGGTTCTGTCGAGAACCAGAGATGCCCTGTCCGTGAGGTTCGCCAGGCCGGAGGGTTTTGACTACCTTCCGGGCCAGTATATGTTCATAACACTGGGCAACAAAGACGAGCAGAAGACAAAGCACCTCACGATCTCCAGCAGCCCGACTGAGGATTTTCTCGAAGTTACAAAGAGGCTGACCGGCCATGAGTTTTCCAATGCTCTTGGGGCAGTAAAGGCAGGAGACAGGGTCGTAATCCGAGGACCTTACGGAAACTTCACATTTCATGGTGAGCACGACAGAGTCTGCATGCTATCTGGAGGCATAGGCATAACACCCCTGCGAAGCATGATCCGTTACTCGACGGATAAAGGGCTGAGCGCAAACATAGTCCTGCTCTACTCCAACAGCCATGAGGACGATATAGTCTTCGAGGATGATTTGGAGAGCATGACGAAGCAGAACCCTAATCTCAAGGTCGTGAATACAATAACCAGACCAAGCCCGGCCTGGAAAGGACTTACGGGGAGAATAAACAGAGAGATGATAGTCCGGGAGGTGCCAGACTACGCGGACTGCATCTTCTTCACCAGCGGCCCGAGGAAGATGGTAGATGCCATACTCGCCCTGCTTAAAGACTTAGGCCTGCCGGAAAACCAGATCAAACAGGAGTACTTCCCGGGGTACGACTGATGCCCATCTAAAGCACCAGCAGACTGAGTTAGGCTTAAGTTCTTAAAATCCTTAAGAAATATCATGGCCTTGGACTTCAGGACTCTCATAACGCTAAATATTACAGTGCAAATTATACTGGCGCTGGCACTGGCAGGATCCATATATCTGGCTAGGAGACGGAGCTTAAAGAATCACTGTACAGCCATGAGGATCATAGTTCCCGTGCAGATCCTGGCAATCCTTAGCATAATGCTGCCTGCCATGAGCAGCTATGTGGATCTGCCGGCAGGCAGTCCCATATCGGGATTTGAGGTCCTGATTCACCACGCCTTGGGCCTGGGGGTGGTTGTCCTCTGGGTTTACATAAACCTGGTCTTTTTGAGATACGTAAAGCCCTTTTTAAGGCTGAAGCCCACGATGCGGATGGCAGCAGCTTTCTGGATACTATCGCTCGTCCTGGGGTTGCATATATACTCGCAGCTCTATACAACGAATTTCGGAGGATCTATCCTCTCCGATCCGCAAGAGAGCGCAGTTACAGATGCCGAAAATGTATCGCAGAATATATCAGGGAGGGATAGTCCGAGGGTTTTGCAGGAGCAAACCATATCAGTGGAGATCAAGAACTTCATCTTCGATCCAGATGCAATTACCGTTCCCGCTGGAACTACAGTCATCTGGACCAATCTAGACTCAGCTCCTCACACGGTTACTAGCACAGACGGCATATTCGATTCCGGCGTAATGGACGAAGGAGAGAGCTTCAGCTACACCTTCCAGGATCTCGGGACATATGACTACTACTGTCTGCTTCATCCCTATATGAAGGCTAAAGTTATCGTTACACCTTCGGGAGGACCTGGACCCGCTGCGTCTGAAGAGATCCGGACAGAAGATGGCCAGGCAGTAGATGATCAAGCAGAAGAGGGCAGACCAGCAGCCAATCACGGGCAATCGGTGCTGGTAGAGATCAAGAAGCATACCTATGATCCAGATTCAATCACCGTGCCCGTCGGAACCCTCGTTGTCTGGAGAAATTTTGACTCCGTTCCTCATACGGCAACCAGTACAAACGGCCTGTTCGATTCTGGCGTCATGGATGAAGGCGAGAATTTCAGCTACACCTTCCAGGATCCTGGGACATATGACTACTACTGTCTGCTTCATCCCTATATGAAGGCTAAAGTTATCGTGACGCCTTCGAAAGGACATCAAATTGATATGGCAGAGATGAGCCAGTTAGAGGCAGATCTGCAGCCGGTGTCATTGGCCGAACCTGGCAGCGAGATATCCGTAGTGTCGATATCGACAACATCACCCCAGCCGTCTACGAGAGTAACAGTAGACCTCTTGGCAAAGAACATGGCTTTTGATAAAGACAAGATCACAGTTATCGCCGGGTCGAAGGTTTTCATCAACTTCGTCAACCTGGACGTCGGCGTGCCCCATAACTTCGCCGTATACACGGGTTCAGAAGCTACAAGAACCATCTTCCAAGGACGGGTGATTATCGGCCCTACGAAGATAACATACGCATTCGATGCACCAGTCGATGAAGGCATATACTTCTTCAGGTGCGATGTTCACCCAGAGGTCATGACAGGCCAATTTTATGTCGTATCTTCTGATGTCCTCGAGTCTTCGCAGGCCAGAGCAGCTCGACAGGGCCAGCCTGAGATGGACATGACTGGCTCAGGCCCAGCAGCTACAACGCCGGATGAAAATGCCCAAAACCGATCTGCTGCCGCCCATCAAAGCGTCACCGTAGACCTGGTTGCAGAAAATAATGCATTTGATAAGAGCACAATAACAGTGCCGACAGGAGCTAGAGTTACTGTGAACTTCAATAACCGTGACAGCGGTGTCCCTCATAACTTTGCAGTATACGAAACTGACGCTGCAGAGAAAGCCATCTTCGTTGGGCAGATAGTGACCGGTCTTGCGAAGGTCGAGTACACGTTTGATGCGCCAGCTGTACCTGGGACCTATTTCTTCAGGTGCGATATACATCCGACACAGATGACGGGCCAGCTTATAGTGAAATGAAAGGCAGGGTTCAAGCCCCCGGAGTCTGCAGAGGATCACAAAGGAAAAAGTGTTGGGAGCGTTACTTCCTGCCCATCAGCTCTCTCATCCAGCGCTGTGTTGCCTCTGTGCCCCTGGTGCAGAAGAAATTGCTTAGCAGCCCCATATCCGCAGCCACTGGACAGCCTGGGCAGAGGCAATCCACCTCCTGAGAGATGCAGACGAAGCTCGTGCCGTGAGCGCAAAAGAGGCGTTCCTGAGCATTCTTAGCGCAGTCTGTGTATGTCGGACAGTCGGGGCAGATGCACATGTCCGTCTTCTCCTTGACGATCTTCTTCCTATCTGCAGCGGACATCTTGCCGATCGCCATCATGGTATTCTCGAACTTATCCATTTAAATCCCTATAAAACAGTACACTTCAAAATACTTAAAAATGCCCTATTGGTCTGAAATCGTTTCTCATTTTTTGCCAATTAGCCACTTTGCAAAGCGCCGCGAAGCCTCTGAGCCTTTGAGACAGAAGTCGTCATGGATCAGCCCCAGATCAGCGGTCACTGGGCAGGTTGGGCAGATGCAGCCTCTGTCTTCGGTGATGCAGTGAAAGCTGCCACCATAGATGCAGAACAAGAGCTCTCGAGCACCTTTGGAGCAATCGTTGTAGGTCGGGCAGCTGGGGCAGATGCAGATTTGTTTCTCCTTTGCAACCTCTTGCACCCTCTCTTCAGGAGAGAGCTTGAGCATATTCGTTATGCTCTGTTCGAACTTATCCATGATACTCCGAAGTAACTGATGACAAACGATTCGAACGGCTTAGCCAGAACTAACACAACCTGCCCTTGGCCAGCTCTGCTCCCAGGGCCATCGCCTTCAGCTTGCCGAAGGCTATGTCTCTTGGCAGGTGGTTCAGACCGCAGTCGGGGTTTACCCAAAGCTTATCCGGATCGACGAACTTTGAAACTCGATCTATAGTCTGGGCCACCTCCTCAGGCGTCTCGATCTTATGGACCTGGACGTCTATCGCTCCTATCCCCAGAATTTTGTCCTCAGGGAACTTTGCCAGCACCTTCAGGTCTTCCACCTTAAGAGAAGCGAAGGCCATAAGCACTACGTCCACCTCTGCGCCCTGGATGATGGGAAGGACGTTCTCGAACTCTCCGGGAAAGATGCGAAGGCCGACGTGGGCGGAAGGATCCGGATTGTAGTTGCCCTGACAGATGTGGATGGCCCGTAGCGCATGCTTTACTCCATCAAAGCAGGCGTTGATGGCCTCGACTCCCCATCTCTGGTCCTCAGTCCTGAGCCAGAGGATGGGCTCATCGATCTGGATCACATCGCAGCCCGCCCTGTCCAGCATGTGAAGCTCAGGATTTATCACCGCTGCCATGTCCATAGCCAGGGCCTCAGGATCTTTGTAGTATTCGTCCCAGGCTATGCGGGTGAACATGTGGGGCCCTGTCATTGCGATCTTGACAGGCCGGTCTGTGACCTGGCGAAGGAGCTTTAGCTCATCCATGAGGGCTAAGGACGCGGGCTCCAGCTTCTTGGTCACGACGGGCGCGGGGAAGGAGGCCTCAGGATCGACGGGAGTCAAGTTCTTCTTGGGACGAAGCTCTCCCGAGAAGCCTGGAATTTGGGCTGCAAAGTAGTTGATCATGGCGTTGGGCGGGCCGAAGCGGTTGTCATCCCGGCGGAAGAGTTCGCCGTCGCTGATCACGTCTACTCTGGCTGCCTCCTGGTCCTTGATTGCCGCGCGGGAGGCTACGCCTTTCGCGTCCCTGAAGGCCTCGGGCGGAAGCTTGCCGGACTGTACGGCCTCCTGGAGTGCTGGATACCAGTCGGGGACGGTGTGAGAGCCGATGACTGTGATGGTGAGGGGCTTGAACATACGAAATTCTCCTGGCCTGGAGCTGGACGATTCTAAAGTGCGGTAATAGTTCAGCTATTCTCCGGGCTTAGTAATATTATTAATACATTTCAAAATACATAATATTTATTGCTAGGAAAAAAAATGGTTACAAGAATTAAGATGACTTCAATAATGGTGCCGTAAACGGATTCGGACAAATAGAGATACGTGGGCATTGGATTTTGCAGCGTCAGGGCTATTAACGAAATTGCCAACCCTCCTCATACCTTGGAGAAAACTCCCAATGAAGCTAAGAGAGATGAATGAGCTGGATATAGCAGTCATCAAGAGCTGGCGTGCTTATCCGGAGGAGTTTAAGGATCTCGATTATGCCTTGCGCGAGATGGGTTGGATTGGCCAGTTTTCCAGCAAGGAAGAGACGAAAATCTATACTGGCGAAGAGGATGACGTCATCATCGGTTTTTCCATTCTTTCCAGGGAAAACTGCTTGAATGGCCGAGCGGAGTTCAGGATCGCTCTGAACCCGGATATGCTGGGACAAGGCATTGGCCAGAAGCTCGCCCAGATGACTCTCGAAGAGGGATTTCAAGAGCTGGGTCTCCGTGAGATATATCTGATCGTTCGGAAGAACAACCGCCGTGCGAGAGGGCTTTACGAGCGCATTGGTTTTCAGTATTCGGGTGATTGTCGCAAAGAGATCTGCGGGACGATGGTGGACTTATTCGAAATGACTTTGGATAAAGATACATTTGAGGAGAGGATATGAGGATGACTCGGAATCAACAGGCTTTGCTAGTAATCGATGTACAGAACGAATATTTTACCGGCCGTCTGCCTGTAACCTTTCCCAAAGACAGTTTGGGCAATATCCTTAGGGCGATGGACCATGCCGCCAGAGTGGATATGCCTGTTGTGGTCATCCAGCACACAGCGCCTTCGAAGGACTCGCCAACTTTCCGGAAAGGAAGTGATGAGTGGATGCTGCACCCGGAAGTCGAGAAGAGGGAACGCGACGCCCTGATGGAAAAGAACCTTCCCGGCAGCTTTACTGGAACAGAGCTTGAGAAGTGGCTGAGGGAAAAAGGGGTCGAACGGGTAGCCATCTGCGGCTACATGACGCAGATGTGCTGCGATACGACTGCACGCCAAGCATTCCATCTGGGCTTCCAGGTAGATTTTCTTTCGGATGCGACGGGAACGTTGTCCATCCAGAACAGCGCTGGGGCCATCTCGGACTGCGATCTGCATCGAGCGGTGCTGGTGACGATGGCGATGAAGTTTGCGAGGGTGATAGGGACGGAGGAGTGGATTGCTGAAAAGGTGACGGCGTGATAGTAGACGGCGCATCTATCGATTACGCGCAACATATTTCTCCTGCAGCAATGCCTGGGCATCTGCATGCATATTGCCCAGCTTTTTTGTGATAGGGTGATTGGGGCCGAACTCTTGCTCCGACAGCCCTTTGATTCTCCAGATATCGGAAAGAAGCTTCCCGATTTCCTTCTTTATGTAATTGCGATTTTGCTCGGTCATGATTTGCTCCTATTAACTTAGCCGCGTGTTTTCAATCCTGGGTTCCAGGCTTCGACGAATCCGTCTGTAGTTTCTCGTTATATTCTCTCGTTATATTCAAACGCCAAAAGGGATATTTTGTCGCCAATCGGAATTGTCAAACCTTGATCCTCAAGCCGCGCTATTCCCTCCTCAACATAAGCGATCCAGATCTTCTGTTTATGCTGTCCAGAATCTTTGTCATATTGCAATTTGATCTCCTCATAGATTGCATCAAAATCGAGACCCACAGACGCCAGTGCTGCGCAATCCAGAGCATCGCCCGGCCTATTGGCTATCAGCTTCATTACGAATATGTCCTCTGGAGACGCGTACCTCAAATCTGCGTTTCCAAAGGCTCTTAGCTTCCGGGCGCGCTTCCACATGGTCTCGCTCAGTTGAAAGTCATAAGAGATCTTGCCTGCGAAAACATCCAGGGCATGACCTCCCTTTATGGCAATCCTATTGAGCCCCAGCCTGGCATGTCTTTTCTCAGGCCATACCAGCTCATAACCCAGCTCCCGGGAGCAGCGCAGAATCTCTTCTTTATCTTCCTCATTTCTGCAGACAATATCGATATCTTTGGTAGAGTCTTTCAGCTTGTACTCCATCATGGCGGCTCCTCCTATTACCAGGAGGGGGATGGTTTTGGACAGTTTTTTGCCGAGCTGCTCAAACAGCTCGCTTACCTCCTCCCGTCTGGAGATGCGACTAGAGTTCGATCTCATACAGCTCAGCCCTGTCCTCGATCTCCTCCAAGGAGGGATAGCCCTTTATGCTCTCGCCCTGCAGCACTGCCCTTATATCCTTCATCATGGGATGATCGATGCCCTCCAATTTATCTCTGTTCTTCAGATAGAACAATATACAGAAAAGCCTCTGCCTGAGATCCTCGGCTGAGTCGAGGGAATGGATGAAGACCTCATCGATGGATAACTCCCTCTTGGGCGAGGTATAGTAGTTGTCTCTCAAGCCCAGATCGATCCCATATTCTCCATAAGCGCTGAAGGATGTAGGCGTGGCATGCTGCCGGCGTATGCTCTTGAAAAGCACTCTGTCACCATATCCCTTAATGAGCAGTGCCTCCCTTGGGACCAGGTGGGCAGCCCTGTATTCGAGAAGCGCAGTCACGAAGTCCTTTAGCTCCGGCCAGAGGATATAGTTGAATGAGTAGAGGTAGGTCCTGCCCTGCTTCGAGCGTCTTATCGCGCCGAGGTGGATGAAGTCCTTTAGATAGCGATAAATGGTCTTTTTTGGGATGCCTGTCTCCTTCTCTAAAGCATCAACGCTTCTTTGTCCGCCATCAATGCGGGACAGCAGGTCGGCCCTCCTGTCAGCGAGTAAGAGATGAAGCGGAGAGGCCCGATGAGAGAAATAAAGCATTTTGAACGATTCAGCAGCAGGAGTCCTGGCCAGTGCTATCTCCTTTCCTTCACGCTCCAACAGGCCTTTATTAACGAGGTCGGTGACCACTCTTGACAGGGATTCGGGACGAAGGTTTAGGGCCTTCGAAAGATCCCCTGGGCGCAGGGCTTTCTCTGATCCGGCAACGAGCATTAATGCCCCGATCTCACTCTCGCTCAAGCGCATTAGTCTCATTATTTGTTAATCATTTATATAAACTTGATGTCTAATGAGAATTATTGGCAAGCGAATCAAGCTGCACCCTGCCAAAGCCAAGAAGCTTGAGCACAGCCCAACTTACAGCCAGGTAGCAAAATGAGTATTACGTCTATGAAGATACATTTTGGTGCTTTGTCGTGAGAATAACGTAAAAAATATGAAGATATTTATTTAGTTATCATATTACATCTATTCAATAATTCTATAGCGTTACCTGCTTCTTCTTCAGTGATGGTCCATCCAAGTGCTTTAGCTTCTTCAAGTATTTCTTCAATAGTCATTGGCCTTTTTTGACGCTTTAAAATGTTGTGCATTTTTGCGGCTATAGAGAGGTTCTTATAATCGTGAGATACACCTAACTCTTTCATCTGAGATAATATTTTTTTAATTCTTTTTGTATTAATTAGTTCTTCTGCCTCTATAGCCTTGGTTATCTCTTCGCCAATTTCAGTAAGATGATAAATATACTTTCTTGGTTCAAATGTCACGTGAAAATCGAACGAGACATATTCTTTAACCTCTTCCCTAACTATTCCGCTTGCCTTTAAACTCTCCAACGAATCTGCTATTTCTTGGCTGTACGGACCATAATAATACGGGACAAATTCGATCCCTAATTTCAATTTCTCATTTAAGAAATAGGCTGTCTTTTGGAGTAACGTCCTACCTGCAATCATCTGCTTATCGCTATGGGACAACATTAGTAATGTGGTTATCCATAAAGGAATTTAATCTACTCTTTCTTGGCAATAAGATCATTTCAACAGAATATGCTCAATATCGTGAGGGTACCTGAATTACTGATCAAACGAAATCGCTATCAATCGGATTGGTCATTCCTCAGATATTCAGCTATGAGTGCGATTTACCTCAACGTATTGAGCATGTTCTTTCAGCAACTAGCTTTATTATATAGCTAAGAATAATCGCCACGCTGCAACATCTTTGATAATATTTGGCACATGGGCGCATTCTTTACTTTTAATTATGCTTCAATCCTCTTGATCCCTGAGCCAAAAGATCAACTCCCTCATCTCATCCAAAATTTCGCTATCCTTCAAGGCTCCAAAGTATTGAATCAACTCGCTTGCCTTCATACTACTATCACCAAGAGCAAATCACTTCCGTTCCTTCTCCCTCTCCATCGCCTCTTTCGCCAGCCTTATCGCACACAGCTCCGAGCACATCGTGCACGTATCCGTCTCCACCCCCCGTCTGTGCCTGATCTGCCGCGCTCTGGCAGGATTTATGGCCGCCTTAAACTGCCCTTCCCAATCCAGGTTAGCCCTGGCCTTCGCCATCTCCAGGTCCCTGGCCCTGGCCCTCTCCTTGACACCGGGCCTGACCAGATCCGCAGCGTGGGCAGCAACCCGCGTCACATAGGTCCCCTCGATCACATCCTCTTTCGTCGGCAGGTCCAGATGCTCAGAGGGCGTTGTGGCGCAGAGGAAGTCTGCACCGGCCATGCCCGCTATGACCCCACCCATGGCTGCTGTGATGTGATCGTATCCGGGCGCAATGTCAGTCACCAGCGGGCCCAATAAGTAGAGCGGTGCTCCGTCGCAAAGGTGCTTCATCGCCTTGACCGAAGTCTGTATCTCGTCCGCAGGCACGTGCCCCGGCCCCTCGACCATGGCCTGAACTCCCGCTGCCCTGGCACGCTTGACCAGCTCGCCCAAAGTTATGAACTCCATGAACTTGGCCCTGTCCGAAGCATCCTCGATGCAGCCTGGCCGAAGGCCGTCGCCCAAGCTGAGCGTCAGCTCGTGCTCCTTTGCGATCTCCAGGAGGTAATCGTACTCGGAGTAGTAGGGGTTCTCTTCACCCGTCTCGGCGATGTACTTCATCGTCAAAGAGCCGCCCCTGCTCACAACGCCCATGATCCTCGGGTCCTGGCGCAGGCGCTCTAAGGAGTTCTTGTTCACGCCTACGTGAACAGTCACGAAATCCACGCCGTCCTTGGCATGCCTCTCCAAAGCATCGAACATCCCCTGTGATGTGAGTTCTTTCTTTACGGCCGCCTGGTAGATGGGGACAGTTCCTACAGGCACTCTCACGGCGTCTAGGACTTTGCGGCGCACCAGATCCAGGTCGCCTCCGGTGGAAAGGTCCATCACAGTGTCTGCTCCAGCCTCAACAGCTGCCAGGGCCTTCTCCACCTCCGTCTCGAGGGAATCCAGATTCTGGGAGGTTCCAAGGTTCACGTTCACCTTGGTCGTGAGAAGCTCGCCTACGCCCATGGGCTCGATCTTTCTCGCCAGGTTCCTGGGGATCACTGCCCGTCCCAGGGCCACTAGCTTGGCCAGCAACGCTGGGTCTATTCCTTCACGCTTCGCAACTGCGTCCACTTCTTCGGGCACACGCCCTCTGCTTGCCTCTTCCATCAGGGTCATGGTACCAACTAATATATTGTAAGAGCTACATCCGTCCTGAAGGTGTCTTTCATGGTCGAAGTGCATAAGGTTAGCGGTGCCGCCTTCGATGGCAACGTCTACCTGGTCCTGGATGAAAAGCCCATTCTGGTGGACGCAGGCATGATGGCCGGGCCGACCTTAAAAAATATCCAGAAATACATTGATCCAAAAGAGATAGAGATGATAGTCCTCACCCACTGCCACCACGATCACTCAGGAGCCGCGCCGCAGCTCAAAGAGGTTACAGGAGCAAAGCTCCTCTTGAGCGATAAGGAGGTTGGATGCGTGGGCGACGACCTCACGACCGTTGCCTATCTCTTCGGCCAGGAGGCCCCTGAGTACAAGGTGGACGATACTTTGAAAGAGGGCATGGTGCTGGACATTGGAAAGTGGAAGCTGGAGGTGATGGAGACCCCAGGGCACTCCTTGGGAAGCCTCTGCCTCTACGAGAGGAACGAGAAGGTGCTCTTCTCAGGCGACACCGTGTTCCCTGACGGAAACATCGGCAGGACGGACATGTACGGCGGCAGCACTGAGGAGCTCGTGAAGTCCATAGAGCGCCTGACAAAGCTGGATGTGAATACCATGTATCCCGGCCACATGGAGATCACGAACAGGGATGTTAACCGCCAGATTCAATTCAGCCTTCGCTTTGCAAGGAGCATGCTATGACGGGCAAATGTGAAGCAGTCGAGTTAGAAGTAGTCTCCATGATAGACAAAGATGAACTGATCAAACGGGAGTCTGAAGCCATAATTCAGACATACACACGCCAGGATGTCGTGCTTGTTCGCGGCTCTGGCGCACTCGTCTGGGACTCAAACGGCAAAGAGTACCTGGACTTCGTTGCGGGAATTGCAGTCAACAACGTGGGCCATTGCCATCCGATGGTAGTCGACGCCATAAAGAGGCAATCGGAAGTGCTCATCCACACCTCCAACCTCTACTACACAGAGAACCAGGTCCTTCTAGCGGAGGAGCTGAAAAGGCTGACTGGGATGAGAAAGGCCTTCTTCTGCAACTCAGGCGCAGAGAGCATTGAGGCCGCGCTTAAGCTCTCCCGCAGGGCTACGAAAAAGTCGAAGGTAGTGGCTGCAGAGCGCTGCTTTCACGGCAGAACCCTAGGCGCTCTTGGAGCGACGTACAAGGCCATATACCGCGAGCCTTTCAGGCCTTTGACAGAGGCTACATTCGTTCCCTATAACGATACCGAGGCACTCAAATCTGCCGTGGACAGGGAGACTGGAGCAGTCATGCTGGAGCCTGTACAGGGCGAAGCCGGCGTCTACGTGCCCGACCCAGACTACCTCCGCGCTGCCCGCCAGATCTGCGACGACTCCGGAGCCCTTCTCATCTTCGACGAGGTTCAGACGGGCTTTGGCCGCACGGGCAAGTGGTTTGGAAAAGAGCACTCTCGAATCCAGCCTGATGTCATGACGCTGGCCAAGGCTCTGGCTGGCGGCCTTCCCATGGGCGCTATGATGGCAGCGGAATCCGTTTCAGAGTCATTCCAGCGCGGAGATCATGCATCCACCTTCGGCGGCGGAGCTTTAGTCAGCGCTGCAGCCCTAGCGTCAATTGAGGCAATGAAGCGCGAGAACCTCGTGCAGAGGTCGGCTGAGCTCGGCGCTTACATGAGGTCTGAGCTTACGAAGAACCTCGAGCCTCGCGAGGTTCGCGGCCTTGGGCTGATGATCGGCCTGGACCTGGACGCAGACTGCAAGCAGTTAGTCCAGAACGCCCGCGAGAAAGGAGTTTTGCTCAACAATACCGGCGATCACACCATGAGGCTCGTGCCTCCCTTAGTTGTGACCAAGGAGCAGATAGACAGAGTGGTGAAGGTCATTGGAGAGTCGCTCTGAAAAGCTTCGGCCCTGCCTTGGGTGCCTCAAGCCCTACGTGGCTGGCAAGGGCTATACCGAGATCTCACGCAAGTACGGAATCAGGCCCGAGAACATAGTCAAGCTGGGCAGCAACGAGAACCCATACGGCCCGAGCCCTGAGGCCATCAGGGCCATGCAGGGGGTCTCACCTGAGAGATACCCTGAGCCTGAAGACCTGGTAACGTCTCTGTCCGACTACGCTGGCTGCCCTGAAGATATGATGGTAATAGGGGCTGGAATGGACGGGGTGATGGACACCTTAACCCGTCTCTTTTTGGAGAAGGGCGACAGGACTCTGATACATACTCCAACATTCAGCTACTACGAGATCCTAACAACACTGACAGGGGCTATGCCCGTGTTCGCAAAACGAGGCCCCGATTTCCAGGCATCCACAGAGGTCCCGGAGGGCACAAAGATAGTCTTCCTCTGCACACCCAACAACCCTACAGGAAACATTACGGCTGAAGAAGATGTGCGAACGATCGTGGAGAGCACCGATGCCATCGTCTTTTTGGATGAGGCTTATGTTGAGTTCGCAGATAACAGCCTCATCGACCTGGCAAAAGAATACGATAACCTCGTAGTGGGCAGGACACTATCCAAGGCATTCGGCCTGGCCGGAATGCGTCTTGGTTATGCAGCAGCACCTGAATGGATCGCACGGGAGTACAGGAGGGCAGCTCCGCCATTCTTTGGCATAAGCTGCGCCTCTGTGGCGGCAGGCGTGGCAGCGCTATCTGATTTGGATTATATGCGGGCATCTGTCTCCAAGATAAAGTCGGAGAGAGAGCGTCTGCAAAAAGAGATAGGGTCCTATCCATCTCAGGCCAACTTCCTCTACCTTCAGACAGAGGAAACATCTGATTTGGTCACTGAGCACTTCCTCTGCAGAGGCATAATCATTCGCGACTGCCGCTCCTTCCGGGGCGCAGGAGAGCATCACGTGCGAATAACTGTTGGAACGCCAGAGCAAAACGATCTGTTCTTGAAGGCATTCAGGGAGATATGCAGATAGCCCTCACTGGAACTCCCGGCACCGGCAAGACGACAGTTGCCTCACTTCTGCCCTACAGAGTCATAGATATCAACGCCCTGGTTAAAGAGGGCCTGAACTTAGGCGTCGATCCAGAGAGGGGATGCCTGGAGGCGGACATGGACGCTCTGGAGCAGCGGCTAAACGTGATGGACACAGGAGAGCTCACAATCCTGGAGGGCCATTTCTCCCATTTCTTTGCCAGCTGGGCAATAGTGCTCAGGCTCTCGCCAGAAGTGCTCCGCGAGCGCCTTGAGTTAAGGGGCTATTCAAAAGAGAAGATAAAGGAGAACCTGGAGGCGGAAGCTCTGGACCTGATCCTGGCAGAGTCTGTGGAGAACTGCAGCAGAGTAGATGAGATAGACACCACCGGCCGCTCGCCGCAGGAGGTGGCCGAGCTTGTAATAAGAATAATCAAAGGAGAGCTGATGCTCCCTCCTGGGCAGGTGGACTGGCTGGAGGATTACATTGACTCTGGATGAGCTGAGGGACAGGTCCGAGGCAGTGGCAGGTCCCCTCGCAGCCGCTGCTGAGCGTTTGGGTCTAACCCCAAATCAGCTCTCAGCCATCTCTCTGATCTTTGCAGCTGCAGCATCTGCATTCTACTATCTATCTGCATCCCAGAGCTGGATGCTCTACATGGCAGCACTGATGGTCTGTCTCAACGCCGTCTTCGATTTGACCGACGGCGCTTTGGCCAGAAGGACTGGCAAAGCTGATCCCAAAGGCGATTTCCTGGATCACGTCATAGATAGGTACGCGGATATGCTCATGCTTTCAGGAATGGTCTTTGCAGGCTACGTTCCATGGTCTATCGGATTTCTGGCAGCCATTGGCATCATGCTCACCAGCTACATAGGAACACAGGCCCAGGCTCTGCAGCTGGGACGCTACTACGGTGGAATGATGGGCCGCGCAGATCGGCTGGCAGCAATCATTATCGCGACTGCCGCAAACGCTCTGTATCCTCAGACGATAGCAGGGCTTCCCATTCTCGGCTGGCTGGTCGCGGCCATAATGCTCTCCAGCCACATCACTGCCCTGCAGAGGTTCTCCCATATCTGGAGACGGCTTTGAGCTTTGACTTTAAGCTTTCACCGTCAGTCTTCTGTCTTCTCCGTCTGGAGCACCTCAGCCTTAGGAGCGTGATGCGCAGGGCTTCTGAGGTTGGATACATCCACAAGACGGCTGATGTGCGATGCAATCATCTCCAGAAATGACAGCGTACTTGGGCCGTCGCCCTCCATAGAGGCCACGACTATTGCGCCCTGCGGCTGGCCGCCGCAGACAATTGGGACTGACGTCCAGGTATAGTCCTCATCGGATTTGTGCACCTTTGGCGCTCCCAGAAGGGCGTTTGATTCCATGCCCTCTGTAAAATTCATGAGATCTTCCACTGAGCCAAAGAGCGCACGCAGAACGATGCTTTCGTTCTCCAGCAAGAATATGCCGCCCACCTCAGCGCTCTCTAGCCCCGAGATGACGTCGGAGAGCGAGTCGCCCAGATCCCTGTCTATGTCGCCATCAGGCTGGACCGTCCTCCTCATTATGCTGTTTACGGCCATCATCTCTCTGTTATTCCTGAGAAGCTCTATCTCCCTCTCTTTTCGGGGCGTAATGTCAACCAGGTTGCCTAGGATTGCCCTGCGCCCTTCGTACTCTATCGGAACCGTCCTAAACTCGATCCAGCGCGTGGCCCCGTCTTTTCGAAACACCTTAGACTCGTAAACAGGAGCAGGAGATTCCTTTCCTCTTTCAAGCTTGCTCACGCATTCCATATCATCGGGCTTGACGAGCTGCCAAAAGGGCGTTCCTATGAGCGATTCCGGTGCGCAGCCGAAGATCTCTCCAAGCTTCGGGTTGACCAGACGAAATAGACCATCCTGGAGGATGTAGATGCCTGCCAGGGCGTTCTCGACTATATTCCTGTGTATCCGCTCAGATCTCTCGATCTGCTCACGCATGACCCTCTCTTGTGCCTTGAATCTGGCCTCCTGGATGAGGTTCTCGAAGATGTAGGGAAGGCTCTTGAAGCTCTCCATGCTTTTGACCACATACTTGGTGGCCCGGTTCTCAAAGGCAATGACTGCCAGCTCAGTTGTGCCGTGGCCGGAGACCATGACGACAGGGATGTCGGGATCGAACTTTCGGATCCTGACCAAAACGTCCAGGCCGCCGATGCCTGGAAGGACCAGGTCCACGGAGATCAGATCGTAGGAGTTCTTGGATATGGACTCCAGCCCCTCCTCTCCCGTGGATGCGAAGTCCAGGAAGAACTCGTCGTGCTTTCGAAAACCCATTCTGATGAGCTCTGCGTGCTCGGGATCGTCTTCTATGATTAGTATGCGATAAGGCTCTACCATCTGGACCAGTCCTGTACCCTAAATAAACGCAATGGATTTGAATATTTCCGTCTTTTCTTGCAACTACATAAAAAAATAAGCCCTGTTTATCTTCACCGCGCCATTGATACTAGTGCAACTGACCGGTTGATTGTAGATAATTTAATTACTGATCGCATATTCGTTCAACAAAGCTAAACAATTCAAAACAGAGCAGAGATTTCGTTTTGCTGCTCGTACCGTCATAGATAATACACCGTAAGTCTAAGGCGAGATGGAATGAAACGGTTGATACTCCTCTCCATGCTGATGCTCATAACATCTGCCGAAGCCAGGACATTGATAGTCGACCCCGGTGGCTCGGGCGACTCCAAGACCATTCCAGGCGCGATATCCATGGCCCAGCCAGGAGACAAGATCCTGCTGAAGCCGGATATATACGAAGGCGTAATCTTAGACCGTAAGCTATCGATATCGGGACTCGGCGGAGCTAAAATAAGAGGCCAGCGCGGGAGCGCTCTCGTCGTGACGGCTCCTGGCTGCGAGATATCCAACCTATCGATTGAGGCAGGAGGCTCAAGCACTGCAGTTGTTCTTCAGTCGCAAGATAACATCATCTCGCAGTGCATGGTTCATGGGGGCTCTACAGGAGTTAGCATCTCCGGAGGAAATAACACACTGCAGGACAACGATATCCAGTCTGGACTAGGCCTAGAGATAACGAGCAAAGCATGTCAAATTATAAATAACACCTTCCGAGGCGATGTGGGCATAAGAATGGATAACTCTTCAGAGAACGAGGTTCAGGGCTGCGAGTTCCTGTCTGCAACAGGAATCGAGGTCGCCTACTCTCAGGAGAACAAGATCGAGAATAACAGCTTCTCAGGGATAGGCTTCGGAGTATCCCTCACCAGGTCGACTGGGAACTGGATCAAAGAGAACAACATCTCAGGCCAGCATATGAGCGGCATAGATCTGCTTGAGTCGAACCAAAACAATGTCTCAGACAACCTCATTGAGGGAGGCAAGCTTGGAATAAGCCTGCGAGGCTCTGAGAACAACAGCCTTTTCGATAACTCCTGCAGGAGAAATGAGCGTGCGGGATTTTACGCCGACGGCTCTTTTAAAAATGATATCAATAAAAACGAGCTTTCTGGAAACGGCAACGGCATTCTGCTGGCGAACTCCAGAGAGAATCTCCTTACAGATAACAGGGCATCTCTCAACACCTACGGGATCTCTCTTCGCGGCTCGATGAACAATATTCTAAGGAACAACTCCATGCAGTCAAATGCTTACAACCTGCGCGTGGACTCGGGAGAGGAGTCCAGCGCAGAGCTGGCCGAGTCTATCCAGGAGTTCTTCTTGCAGGACATCGATGCCTCCAACCTGGTGGACGGAAGGCCGGTATGCTATCTTATGGGCGGAAAAGATACAGAAGTGCCTTCAGGATGCGGCTTTGTGGGGCTTGTGGGATGCAAAAACGTAAGCGTAGTGAACCAGACGATATCCAACAGCAGCGCGGGCATACTCATGGTCGGGTCGTCGTCCTGTCGCGTGGCAGGCTGCAACATATCTGGAAGCGAGTCTGGCGTCCATATCTTAAACAGCAATCTCTGGACGGTTAGCAGCTCCAGCGCCAACGGGTGTAAGAACGGCTTTATGGCGCTTGCATCTCCGGACGGACGCTTTGAGAACGACCGGGCTGAGAACTGCTCGAAGAGCGGCTTTAGGGCC
>Ga0074195_1002106_pt1 | contig 23886 bp, 24 predicted proteins | sample EPASupsiteHSE623_FD_64525 | JGI IMG/M metagenome (GOLD analysis project Ga0074195, IMG submission 64525) | Bioremediated contaminated groundwater from EPA Superfund site, New Mexico - Sample HSE6-23 | ecosystem: Environmental > Aquatic > Deep subsurface > Groundwater > Contaminated ... | reverse complement strand
ATACAACGAGATGCTGCCGGCGGTCGAACTGGCAGTGTAACTATGGACAGAGATTCCACTTAAAAATTGAAAAATATTGTTCAGACAAGTTGAGCCACCTCTGATAACATCCGCTGGCCACAAGGTTTTCTCAAACCGGCAAAGCAGACATAAGGTTTCGGCAATATCCGACACAATTTTTCATGCCACCGCTCTTGGCAATAAACAGCCATTATTCAAGAGCTTCCCGCTATTGTTGCTTTTCTGTTCGGCATAATCGGCCAAAACCGCCGGGAATCGTTCCGGACGACCAGAACGCCCGCCCTTGCTTGTAATCGACAAACCATTGTCCACCTGGTTTCCTGATGGCATCAACAAAGATAAACGGTTGTTCATCGGAGAAACAAGGGTGTAGATACTGGTCATTGGCCTTTTTTTCACTTTCCAGCAGCGAAAGGGCTTCTTCCATGGAGGGCAGGCGCCAGTCGGCATACCCTGCAAACTGCTCTTTATTGATTCTCGCCACCTCCCGCTTCATCGAGCGACTGCTCACGATATCGGTCCCGCCTCGTTGCCACATCAGTCCCGTTACCCTGTCAGTTACGGTCAGGGTATCACCGTTGTCAACCAGGGCGTGGGGAAAACTTCCCTGCGGGTTACGTTCCTGTTCAACAAAATTATACCGCTTGATCAGAGCGGTCACATCTTCCTCGCTCAGTTCCGATGGTTCATGGGGTAATTGTACCTTGTTCGAAAGGGAAAGTTCAGCATCCCGCCCCGGAAGGCCGGTTTCACCCAACGACTTGCCGACGAGAATTTCCAGCGGAATAATCTTCGAGTCGTCGTCACCTTCGATAATATGAGCGAGCAGCCATTTTTTCAGTTGCCCGTTGATGGGATGGCTTCGTTCAAACAATGCGACCTTACCTTGCTCATTGACGCACTGCTGGACCATTTCAGGAGGAGCCAAAATTTCAGCAACCACCCGAGCGTGCTTGATGCCTCGTTCCATCAGACACAGTTTGGGTATTTCATCCCAGGCATCGATAAAAAAATAGTAGACGCGCTCTTTTTTACTGCGTACCCGTTCCGTCCCTCCCCAACTTTCATAGGTACCAAAGGTGAATTCCGGCGTCATTTCCCAGTCGATGGCAGGCTCACCTGTTACCAGCAATTTCTTAAAGAGACCCATTGATTCCTCCCTGGATACATTGTTAGTGTCGCGTTCGGCATTGATTCTGAACGATGAGTTATACTTTTACATCCCTTAGTGTAGGAGCACTTTGACTTGGATCAAAAAAAGCAATTTTCTCGGTGAAAAAGATGGTACCAAGGCCATCTTAGATGGGGCTGATTAAATCTCCAGATATAAGGGGATTGCTCTTTTGGGGCCCGGCGCAACGAGATGATCGACGTTCTCAGCGATGGGATATAAGATGCAAGCTACAACGCAACTTGATTCAGGCGTCTGTGTCTCTTGCGCAACCAATTCTACGGGCAAAGGCTGCAATCAGTATGTTGGGTGGCCGATCTGCTCAGCAACTTGATAAATCTGACGAAAAGTTTCAGGAGAAACCTTGCTCTGCCAGTGGCCACTGAAAAAGGCCGTCGCCCAGAATCCCAAAAAGACCACCACGGTGAGCACGGGAAGCAACCAGGTGGCCACTTTCCTTCCGGTCGGCCCTTGTATGGTCAAGCAATTTTCTTTAGGGCAAACGGCCACGCATTCAAGGCAGCCAATGCATTCTGGAGAGCGTACTGTCATTTTTTGGCTGACCTTGATCCCACCCGGACATTGCCGGTCACATTTTCGACAGTTGATGCAGTTGTCAGCATCACGATTGACCCGCAGAGGGCTGAAAAACGCAAGGAGGCCCAGCAGCGCACCGTATGGACAGAGGAACCGACACCAGAAGTTGGCAATAACAAACGAGATGGCCACCAAAAAAATAAGGATGGTCAGGGTGAGATTGGTGGGAGCAAGAAAAAACTGGAGCATTTTGGCATCTGCCGCCAGATTGTAAGGTGTTTGCAAAAAGGAGGTGATTGCTGCCACATCCATATTCCAAACGATTACATAGGAAAAAAAAGCGAGGAGAAGATATTTTAGGCTGCTGAGTGTGGCGCCCAACCAAACAGGAATGTGCAGCATAATGTTCAACCTGGCTCCCAACCATTGCGCGAGATGCGAGGTGAATCCCACCGGGCAGATCCAGCCGCAAAAACCCTTTCTCGCCAACAAGCCAATCGTGAGGGCGGCCATGAGTATAACCAAGCCGGCCGGATGGATGGGGTCGAACTCTCCGGTGAGGGCAAGCCGTTTCAGGCTCAGCAGGGCGGAGATGGGGAGGAACCCCTCCACAGCAGGTGGCCGGGCAACATATTCGCCTTTCCCCATGCTCCACAGGTAGAAGAGAAAAAATTGGTAGCCTACGTAAAGGGTGAAGAAAGCAAAAGCTGCCTGGATCGTTCGCCTGATGACAGTGATGTTATCCAGAAAGGTATTATTCATTGCCATGACGTCTCCTCATAGTGATCACGATACGTCCGATCGTAATCAGGGTGGAGAGCGATTTCCTTGAGCTAGGTCAAATTTGGATTTTTTTTTTTAAGCATTGACGCATCGAGGATCCTCAATATCAGGGAGCTCGCGACGGTATTCTTGTCCGGCGCGCCCATTCTTTCAATCCTTGGTCGACATAATGGGATTTGAATTCATCGAACAAGTAGGGTAGGTTAACAGGTGTAACTTGGAATGTTTTCTACAAAATAGGAGAGGCAATGTTAGTACGATTTTTCCTCAACGAACCCAACGGAAATTCTTGAAAGGATTTTCTTGCGATGATGCCCAGGTTGGGCACAAAGTATGATGTCACCATTGAGATCATGTCAAAGCCAAAGGCCGAATATCAGACCGATGAGTACTTTGCACTTGATCTCCCCGTGGCCCCTGCCATCATGGTGAACAATGAGATCGTGGTGGAAGGCGGCAACATCAGCCAAGAAGAGGTTGAAGCTTGTATCCGCCGCCAGTTAGGAAGTGTAAGGCCGGTAGAACCGGGTTCTCGTTAACTACCAAGGAGGTCTGTATGGTCAAAATGCTGCTGTTCCACAGCGGAAATCCCGCTTGAGTAAGCTGCCAGAAGGCTACAGGTGTAGCCCAAAAAATGCAGGAAATTTTCAAGGATCGGTTGGAGTTACAAATTCATCGCACCGATTCTCCGGAAGCTCTTCCCTGTAATCTGAGAAGCTCGACGAATGTTTTTGTCAACGACGAGCTGGTTCCGCTGGACGTGGCAACATCCGACACGGCAATGGAGAACTATTTAAACGCCATCATGAAAGATGGAAATTGATTGTCTGCGGTAGGCAAGAGACGCGAAAATAACGCGTCCCTTGTTGTTTCAGATGGAAGGAGGCAAAAATTGCAAATACACGCCTTGCAGCATGTTCCCTTTGAGGGGCTTGGCCACATAGAGAATTGGATTGTCGACCAGGGGCACCATCTCACCATCACCCATCTATACAATGGGGAAGAGTTCCCTCGATTGGATTCCTTTGATGGGCTTGTGATAATGGGTGGTCCGATGAATATCTACGAGGATGACCGTTATCCTTGGCTTAAAACGGAAAGAAATCTGATTCGGCAAGCTATAGATGCGGGTAAATCTGCAATAGGTATTTGTTTGGGAGCACAACTGCTAGCAGATGCACTGGGGGCACCCGTCTTTGCTGGCAAAGAAAAAGAGATTGGTTGGTTGCCAATCACACTCACCGAGGACGGCAAAAGATCGTATTTGCTTGATGGATTGCCGCACCAAGCAACGGTTCTTCATTGGCATGGGGATACCTTTGACATTCCCGAAGGCGCTGTCCACTTGGCCGAAAGCGAAGGTTGCCCTAGCCAGGCTTTTTTATATGACAATCGCATTCTTGGATTGCAATTCCATTTGGAATCAACCCCTGCAACGGTGCAGGAAATCCTCGCTCATTGCAGACATGAATTAGTTCCAGGGAACTATATCCAAACCGAGGGACAGATCAAGGCTGCTCCGAACGAACATTTTGTTCACATCAACAAAATGCTCGAGACGATTCTGACGCGATTATTCTGATTGTTGTTGAGCTGCTGCTCTCCCGGAACGACACAACCTTGCGTGCAAGGAAAAGTGAATCGATTCCCATGTCAAGGTATGCTGTGCTATTGGCCGTTCCAGATAGCGTGCGTAGTAGACGGCATCCTCGGCGGCATTGAGGTTGTTGTGCTGCAGATGGTGCAAGGCTTGTCTGCCCCATTCGGCGGCTTCTTGCCCTAACCGGGCAACAGTGTTCCAATAATCGATGGCCACTTGACGATAGACAATGTTGGCGGGAAGCTGCTCTGCCTGCTGGAGAGAGGAAACCACCTCATCTCTGAGGCCAAAGGTGACCGGCCAGCCGTGGTTGGCCCATTGCGTGGACCCATCGATCGCTTGCTGGAGTGTTTGTTCGAATTATTGATCGATCATAGTTCTTTTGCCATTCCCATCTTGATATATCCGCAGGGGCAGCTCAGTGAGCATATGTGACAGCCAACACAGCGATTGTAGTCGGTGTACATAACCTCTCCAGTGGGATTCTGTGGAAATTCCATGATGGCCTGCTGCGGGCAGTAGATCAAACATTGCCGGCATTCGAAGCAGAGCCCGCAACTCATGCAGCGTTGTGATTCGGTTTGGAACTGTTCCTCGGTGATGCCAAGGTCCGGTTCGAAATCGAGTCCTCGTGTGCAACGATCCCCGGCTGGCGCCGCGTGTTTCTTGCTGCGTCTCACTTCTGGATAATACTCGAGACGAAGCGCTTCGTGGGTGATGATCCCTTGATGGACAGGACGGCGAGGATGCCGGTTCATAAGACGTGCGTCGATGCTTTCGGCCGCCATGCGCCCATGACCGATTGCGGTGGTCACCAGGGCCAGACCGAGCACATCGCCTCCCGCATACAACCCTGGTTCCAGCGACCAGTCGACTCCCGGTTGCAACCAGCCATTGGGCCCCCTCGCAACTCCAAGTTGTTCTGTCTCCGGCCGTTGACCAAATGCGGTAATCAGCGTAGTGCATGGGATCTCAAAATCAGATCCGGGTACGGGAGAAACACTTCGGCGGCCAGTCCTTTCAATACTGCCAAGTTCCATCTGCACGCATTTGACGGCTGTTGCCCTTCCATGCTCGACATGAATACCAACCGGCGCAACCAGATAGCGAAAAGCGATATTTTCGAGCAGAGAATCTTCGATTTCCTTCTCGAGCGTCGGCATCTCCGCCCGGGTCCGTCGATATATTATGGTGACCTTCGCGCCCAATCGCCTGGCGGCACGGGCTGCGGTGATAGCGGTATTGCCGCCACCGGCGACAACCACCCTGTTGCCGATGTCCATTGATTCTCCGCTGTTTATCCGCCGCAAAAACGTAATGCCGCTCAAGACGTTGCTGGCGTCTTGCCCTGCCAGATCCAGCTCAATCCCTTGGTGTGCTCCAACCCCCAGGAACACCGCATCGAATCGATGATGAATTTCCTGGAGATCGCTTTCCTTGCCGACGACGTGATTGCAAACGATTTCAACCCCCATTTGGGTGATCGCCTTGATTTCGGCATCCAGGATGGCACGAGGCAGGCGGAAGGCTGGGATACCGTAGCGAAGCATGCCGCCGGGCTCACCGAGGGCCTCAAAAACAGTCACCGCATATCCGCGTCTGGCCAACTGAAAAGCACAGCTCAAACCGGCAGGTCCGGCGCCAATAACGGCTATGTGTCGATCAATGGAGGAGGAGATCAGTTTTTTATGTTCAAGGTTGTGCTCGATGCCATAGTCACCAAGCCAACGTTCAAAAGCGGCAATGTTGACGGCATTGAGGTCTTTTTTTGCACGATTACAGGATGTTTCGCAGGGATAGGGGCACACCCGGCCGCAGGTGGCCGGAAAAGGCGTCGTTCTGCTTGCCACGTGCCAGACCTGTTCATACGATTCCCTCCAGTTGCGTCCCTTCAAATTGGTCTGTTGAACAGTGGTCAGCCACGCTCGGATATCGTTGCCTGCTGGGCAAGCTGCCGTACATGGCGGAGTTTGTTGTACATAAACGGGGCATTTGTGACTATGATCGCCAAAGGCAACGATTCGGTCCACCCCTTTTTCTTCCTGAAACGGCGGATACTGCCAATTGAGGACCGACTCAAGCATTGCCGATGGACTGCGGGAATATGAATCCATACGTGCCCACTCCTGGATGAAAGGTATCAGAAACGGATATGCGTCGACTGGTTGAATGTGGTTCGTGCATGCCGATAGGTGTCGATCATGTCTTTTTCAAAGACCAGTCCTGTGGCCTCAAAGAAATGTTTCCAGCCCACCCGGTCGATCCATTCGCCAAGCCGCTCCCATTGCTTGCCTTCCTTGGCGTAGACCTCGAGGATTCGCCCTACGACGTCATTGACTTCAGGCCAACGGGGGGGATTGTTGGGCAAATTCTGGGCGACCAGGCACCCCATTGCCGGACGGGAACGGGCGTTGGAATTCTTCCCGCCGACCCAGATGCCGATTTTTGAATATTCAGGATGATTGATCTCCATTGCCGGACAGGCCCCAAAGCAGGCGCCGCAATACATACACTTGGCGTGATCGACCATTAGTGACTGCCGACCGTTGACCACAGTCGGCCGAATTGCTGCGACTGGGCACCTGGCAACAACTTTTGGCAGTTCGCAGATATCGGCTAGAAGTTCATGGTTGATGCGCGGTGGACGGGTGTGTTTGACCACAATGGCGATATCGGCCTGGCCACCGCAATTGATGGCGCAACAGGAGGTTGAAATGCGGACCTTGGCCGGCAGGCGCCAACTTGTAAAATAGTCAAAGAGATTGTCCATGACCGATTTCACCACCCCGGAGGCATCGGTAGCGGGAATATCGCAGTGCAACCACCCCTGGGTGTGCGCTAAATTGGTCACACACGGTCCAATGCCGCCAACCGGCAAGCCGATCGCTTCGAGTCCCTGAATTAGAGGTTCGACGTTGCTCTCGTTAGCGGTCATGAATTCGACATTGTTCCGCACAGTGAAACGAAGATAGCCATCGGCGTATTGATCGGCCAGGTCGCATAACTGCCGGACCAGGTCCACGGAATTCTGGCGCGGCGTTCCAGCCCGGACCGTATAGAGAACGTCGCCACTTCGAGCTACATGCTTCAGCACTCCCGGCCGGGGGATTTCGTGCCGTTTCCATTGGCCATAATTTTTGACAACCACCGGATGGAGTGCCTGCCGGTAGTCATAGGGGCCTGATTCTATCGTTTTCCAGGGAATCTGATCACTCATTGGCTGCTCCATTGGGTTCAGGAATCTGCAATCGAATTCTTGTGCCATTCGAAGAGCGTCGGTGAGGTGCACTGCATCGAATGACGAATCATGGTTGATCTGTGCAGAGATATCAGTATTCCGATTTATAATAGGGGTTGCTGCGCGGCCGGGTGACCATGTCAATCGACGCCTGGAGACCAACCCCATCAAGAAACTGCTTGAGCCCAACTCGTTCAATGGTTTCGCCCACTCTTTCGTGATCAAAGCCGTTGTCGTTCCACCAATCGATGATGGTCTGACTCAAGGCAATAAAAGCCTCCAAATCCGCGTCTGTTTCCATTTTCATGAAAGACACAATTACCGTGCCTCCCATGGCCCCAACCTTCAAGGTGTTCTTCCCGCCAAGCAGCAGGGCCACTCCTCGTTCTCGTCCAGGCGACAAAGCGCCATTCATCACATTGATGCAGTGCATACAGCGCACGCAGCAACTGTTATCAATACGTACACCTTCTCCATCAAGAGACATCGCCCGGGTCGGGCAGCGGGTGATGACATTGTTGACCAGATCATCGATCCCGTGCTGTTCAATCCAGGCCGAGACAGCTTCCGTCTCTACCTGGATGGTATCCCGCCAGATCCCGATCACGGCCATGTCGGCACGAAAGATGGAGTTGGTGCAATCGTTGGGGCATCCGGAAAATTTGAACTTGAATTTGTAATTGTAGGAGGGCCGATGGATATCGCCAGCAAAGTGTTTCAGCACCTCATAATGAATGCGCAGTGTGTCGTAGCAGGCATGTTCGCAGCGGGCTGGACCGACGCAAGAGACAGCGGTTCGCATGGCAGGGCCAGCTCCGCCAAGGTCCCAACCAGCTTGATTGATGTCGTCGAAACACGCCTGAACCCGTGCCTCCTCAATGCCTTGCAGCATGATGTCACCGCTCTGGCCATGCAGGGCGATGATACCTGATCCATGTTTTTCCCAGGTGTCGCAAAGATTGCGCAACATGCTGGTGCTGTAGTGGAGACCAGGTGCGGGTTGCACCCTAAGCGTGTGGAATTCGTGAGCCTCTGGAAATTTGTCCTGGATTTTGGAACGGCGAGTGATAACCCCACTGCCATACCCTCGCACGGTGACTAAGCCACCTTCCCAATATCCGGTTTTTGTCTGGTAGGAGTATTCGAGTTGATCGATGACCCCGCGAAGCATCGGCTTGTGCGTCCTTTCCGCCAGCTTTTTAAACCCGCTGACAAAACTGGGCCACGGGCCTTGTTCCAACTCGGCGAGCATGGGAGTCGGGTTGAGAAAGTTATTCTTCTCCGGTGCACTATCGTTTTCAGGTGGATCAGCGTTGTCAAACCTAGGCATAGCGTCGCTCCATGGCGCGAGGCGAGAAGAGCACCTCGAAAATTATCATAGAATCAAACGGAGTTCCCTGCGGCACTGACGTTCTGTACCGAATCACATTGGCTTTCATCACCTCCAGTTGTTGAGAGGAACATGACGATGTTCGCGGCATTGCTGTTCAATCGACTCCACCCGCCTTTGCACCGCCTCGCCAACCGGCCAGACATAAAAGGATGGCAAAGGCTTGTGCCCGACCCCGCATGCTCCCTTGTCGAGGTATAAGACCCAGGCCCAATCCGTTTCGAAACAGCTGGTGGTCGATGCCCAATAGATCACACGCACTCCTGTAAAAGGGTGTCCTGGCGGCAGCGCCGGTGAGTGGCGGTCGCAGTCCACCAGTGAGGCGAGTTCATTGATGGTCGGCAGGCGCCAGCGCAAGGTGTCTTCGGTTCGCTGCGAGGTCCATTGACGAACGCTGGCAAGAGCCTGTTGCCAATTAACCGGCTCTCCGGTCACATCAGCGTGCCTGCACCAGAAAAGATCTGTCAGCCGGTCATGGACCGTATCCCCCTTCACCATAAAACGGGGGCTTGGCCAGGGGCTGCCCAGTTTGAGGTCCCCATCCTGACCGGTTCCGGCGCAATCGATTCCTCTGCCGAGCACATCGAAACAGCGTTGCTGCCCTGTGCGCGGAAGGAGTCCATTGCCCACGCCGCGAACGGGCCAGAAAAGATATCCCTGATCTTTGCGCCCATAAAACATCCGCGCCCCTTCAAGATGAACGGACCATGCGTAGGCAGGATTGATGGCGGCGGTGGTCGACGACCAGTACCATCCGAGAAACAGGTTGGTGAAAGGATGGTCGGCGGGCAGGGCAGGTTTTTTCGCCTGATAGCTGACCAGGCTGCGCAGTTCATTGCGATTGGGCAGTCGCCAGTCCGCATATCCGCCATAGTGCTGCCTGTTCAAGGAGGCAACATGGTCGAAGGCCTCCAGCCAGGTGCAGGGAAATTCACCGATGTTGGCATCAAGCGTCCACATCAACCCGGTCAGATGGTCGATGACATCCGGGCCGTGGACCTCGAAGCGAACGAGCGGCCATGGTGCGCCGTGTTGCAACTCGCCATCGTGATCGCTCCCCTGACAAGCAATCTCCGCTCCGGTTACATCGTAGCAATGGGTCTGGCCGGTGTGCAGCACATGACGCATGATGGCCCGTTCAGCTCGAAGCCCGACAGGCAGGATCAAGGCGGATACAGGGCCGGCATCTGCTCGAGAACGGCATGCAATTGTTCATGCGTCCCCTTGCCGATTCGCTCTGCCTTCCACCCGTTCGAAGGCCGTGATGTTCCTGAATCAGCTCATCAATCGCTCGCATGGTTTCCTCCTTTGGGTTCCTTGTCCAGGGACGACAGGTAGCCTTGCAAGGCAACGGCCTGATTGAAACGAAGATCCCGTGCCGAGAAGAGCAAGACAAGTCCCTTCTCATTGGCCACATCAAGCAGGCAACGGACAACCGCTGGCTTGCCCTCTAATTCGGCAACATAACGGCGCTTGAATTCCTCCCACTTGGTGGGGTCATGGTTGAACCATTTGCGTAAGGAATCGCTGGGGGCGACGTCGCGCAACCATTGATCCGCCCTGAGATCCTGCTTGCTCATCCCCCGTGGCCAGACCCGATCCACCAAAACTCTCACCCCATCGTCTTCGTCAATGGGGTCATAAACGCGTTTGACAGTGATGCGCAGCATGCGCGAGTATCCGATGGCTGTCGATAACGTTAGCGAAAACCGCTCTCTTGGTGCTTTTGCGCAATGGTGTCGGCCAAGTGCTCCAGGGCGGAATAGGTTGTCTGTTCGGGCATTCCCTTGCATAGGACCGGCTCCAGCACCTCGACTTTGAGATTGCCGATCATCCCGGCGAGGGCTTCCACGGTCTTACCTCCCCAGCCATAGGAGCCGATGATGGAAAGGTATTGCGCCTTTGGCCGTAAGGCATTGGCGAGAAAGGCGGCATGGGCCGCGAGCGGATGGGGGCCGGCGAGGACAGTTGGCGTTCCGACGACAATGGTACCGGCATCGACCAATGCCATGGCCAGCTTGCCGATGTCTGCGACAACGAGATTGAACAGTTCGACCGTGACGCCCCGTTCAGTGAGGGCTGCGGTCAGATGGTCAACCATCATCCGCGTGCTGCCGTGCATGCTGACAAAAGGGAGCACCACGAGGTTGCGGGGAGGCTGCAGCACCCAATCGCGATAGGCTTCGAGAATCCAGGCCGGCTGATCGTATATTTGGCCGTGGCTCGGCGCGATCATCTGCAGGGGCAAGTTGGCCAGTTTTTCCAAATTTTTGGCGATAATATTTCGAAACGGCAGCATGATTTCGCCGAAATACCGTTTTGCCGACTCGTACACCCTTCCCTGGTCGGTGACAAACAGGTCGCTGGCGGCAATGTGGGCGCCGAAGAAATCGCAACTGAACAGGATCTGATCTTCCTCAAGATAGGTGACCATGGTTTCTGGCCAATGGACCCAGGGGGTATGAATGAAGCGCAGGGTTTTGTCGCCAAGCGAGAGAATTTCGCCGTCGGCCACTGTGACAAAAGTTTCCTCAGGTAGATGGAGGTGGTCCATGAGCAGAGCTTTGGCCTTGGGGGTCGTGACCACCTTGGCTTGCGGATACCGTGCCAGCACGTAGGGAATGGCTCCGGAATGATCCTGTTCCGCATGGTGGGAGACAATAAAATCGATGGTGGCCACACCATCCAACTGTTTGCTGAGCAGATCCAGCATCGCCGGATCGACCGTGTCAAGCAAGGCTGTATGGGTGCTCCCTTCGATGAGGTAGGCGTTGTAGGAAGTTCCGTCAGGAAGGGGGATGAGAGAGTCAAACAGGCGCCTGTCCCAATCGATAGCGCCCAGCCAGTGGATTTTGTCCTTGATTGGTCTTCGTTTCACAGCACACCTCTCTTGTAATGGGATGGGAATGATCGCCCGGGAATTTCAGATATCCTCAACAAGATTGACTTGTATAGATGGGGTTGCCCACCTCCTTATGTCAAAATATTTATGGGGAACTAGCGGAGAGTTGCTTCTCGCAGGTGGCGAGACGTTCTTTGAGTTTCTTCTCCTTTTGCCAGCGTGCGGTCACATCCCGCATTATCGTGGCACACCCCTCAATCCCGCCTTGGTCGTCACGCAACAGAACCATGCTGAACTCCAAGGAGAGACGGCTCCCGTCCTTGCGTACGCCGGGAGAGGTGAGTTTCTCTGTCAGATATTTGGTCTGGCCCGTTTCCATCACTCGGAAATATCCCTGCCAATGCCGGGCACGGAGGTTTTCCGGGATGACGAGATCAAGAGATTGCCCCATGGCCTCGGTAGCGGTGTGGCCAAACATCCGCTCTGCACCGCTGTTCCAAAAACGGATGGCGCCATCTCGATCAGCGATGAGAATTGCGTCTGGACTGTCTTGAAGGAGTTGCAACAACAATCGATCCATATCCCCACTCTTCCGTGTTTTGTCCGATAAATTCTGGCCTGTTCAAATCTCCGCAGACAATGAACACTGCCATTGGCACATTGCCACAGCTGGCTTGCCCCTATTTCTCTGCGAGTTCCTGGTTCACTTCGCCAGGAACTCGCAGTTGAGCTACAATGGCCCGGAAGCCCTGCTACGCCTCTGTATTGCTGATGCAACTCGCCGGACAGGAGGCTATTGCCTCATCAATACACGCCTGATCGCCTCCCTCGGGCGTAGTGACATACGCCTTGTTTTCGTCGTCGTTAAAAGCAAAAATATTCGGACACAGTTCAACGCAAGCACCACAACCAATACATTCATCCTGATCGATAACGACTTGTTTCATCTTGATCCTCGTTGTTTAAAAGTGAACATTTGCCTAATATTATCGCTCTCGCGAAAAACCTCGAGAGCGACGCTTTGAGTCTCTTCAGAGTTTGTTTTTTTTGCAACGTGCTATTTTTAGGTGATAGATTATTACGCAGTCATCAATATTGTGTCTTTCCTACCTTTCGCCTTCTTAAAGAGTAAAGGTAGGGGCAGAGGGGATGGTTGAACAAACGCTACTATTGGTATAAATGAACAACATAATGAAATGCTGAAACATTCTACATTATCATGGTAATCATGCTACATCAACCCCGCATCTTTCTTGGCTTTATCCAAACAATTTGGGCATATGCTGTGGCTGAATTCTGCATCCGAATGTCTCGTTAAATATGTTTCAATCCTGTCCCAGACACCATCCTCGCTTCTTATATCGTGACAATACATGCAGATAGGCAGAATACCTCTTAAAATTTTCAACTCCTTAAGCGCGTTTTGGAGCGAGCCGATCAACGCTTCACGTTCTTGCTCATATTTCTTTTGTTCCGTTATATCCATATGTGCACCAGACATACGGACTGGTTTTCCATCTGCACTGCGATGAACAACTTTTGCCACGTCAAGAATCCACCTGAATTCTCCATTCTTGGCCCGCATTCTATATTCCATCCTGAACACTTCACATTGTCCGTTCAGGTGATCATGCACTGCCCCCCAAACATTGTCTCGATCTTCTGGGTGTAAAAGTTGTGTCCAGGCATCGGCATCGTTGGCGAATTCTTCGATGGAATAACCTAACATTTCCGCCCAATGAGTATTCCGCAGCACCTCACCCGTTGTTAAATCCCACTCCCAAAAACCCATTCGGAATCCTTCGACCACCATTTTTAAGCGTTCTTCGATGAGCAGGGCATATTTTTCATTCATTTATGCTCCTCCTGTGCTGTTACTTATGATGCAAGGCTTCCCGGAAAAAATAATCCACTCAGGGGTTATTGGTATCTCACAGTAAATGCCACTTCGTCACAAATGCTATTTGTGGAGATTGTTTACCTCCGTACAGGGAAATCCCCCCTTGCCGCGCAAGCAGTTCGACAAGGGGGGCAAGACCAGGGAGATACTTTAGCCAAGAATGGCCTTGAGATCAGTTTCCGGGGTATCAATAGGCTTGATGCCAAAAGTGTTGACCAGAAACTCAAGCACTGCCGGGCTGATGAAGGCCGGCAGCGACGGTCCGAGACGGATATCCTTGATGCCAAGATAGAGCAGGGTCAAAAGCACTGCCACCGCCTTTTGTTCATACCAGGAGATAATAAGCGACAGTGGCAGATCGTTCACACCGCAATTAAATGCCTGAGCCAAGGCCACTGCGATTTGGATCGCGGAATATGAGTCGTTACACTGGCCAACGTCCAATAGACGCGGGATGCCACCGATATCTCCCATCTGTTTGTCAAAGAAGCGGAATTTACCACAGGCCAGTGTCAGCACGACACAATCGTTAGGTACCTGTTCGACAAACCGTGTGAAATAATCGCGGCCCGGCTTAGCACCGTCGCAGCCGCCGACCAGGAAGAAGTGGCGGATCGCCTTTGATTTCACCGCCTCGATCACCTTATCGGCCACACCGAGCACGGCATTGCGGCCAAACCCAACCAAAACTTGGCCATTGTCGACGTCATCGGTGAATCCGGGCATGGCCAGGGCCATGGCCACCACCGCCGAGTAATCCTTGTTGCTGATGTGCTTGACACCCGGCCAGCCCACCAGACCATTGGTGAAGACACGGTCGATGTAGTCCTCGCGCGGCTTCTGAATACAGTTAGTGGTGAACAAGATCGGTCCTGGGAAATTAGGAAACTCTTTGTGCTGATTCTGCCAGGCGGTCCCGAAATGGCCATAGAAATGGGGATATTTCTTCAACTCAGGATACCCGTGGCAGGGCAGCATTTCGCCATGGGTGTAGATATCGATCCCCTTGCCCTCGGTCTGCTTCAAAAGCAGTTCGAGATCGTGGAGGTCGTGACCGGTGATGAGAATGCATTTGTTCTTACGATGCCCCAGGGGTACCGGGGTGGGCATAGGATGACCGTAGGTTCCGGTATTGCCCGCATCCAACAATTCCATAGCCTTCAGGTTGATCTCGCCGGCCTTCATGGCCACCGGCACGCACTGCTCGATAGTCAGGCCGGGAACCAGGAGTACTGCCAAGGCTTCGTAGCAGAAGGCAGCCACCGCCGGATCGGTTTTACCCAGGATGGCGGCATGATCGGCATAGGCAGCGATTCCCTTGAGGCCGTAGAGCAAGGTTTGTTTGAGCGAACGGATATTGACGTCGGTATCCAGGTTCACAATTAAGTTGAGGGATTTACCCTGGGCAGCCAGCTCGGCAACCCCACCGGTCGGGATGAAATTGGCTGGAGCCTCGGTGAAATCAGTCTTGCCGCCGGCTGCCGCCACCTTGGCTTTCATCGCCTCACGCAGTTCGACCGTTTGCTTGACCAGGGTGACAAAGCGATCCGGATCAAAATCGACATTGGTCAAGGTAGAGAAAATGGCCTCGAAGGTAAAGAGGTCCGTTGCCTTGTCGACGATGCCGAGCTTGCGCCCTTCCTGGGCGTACAGAGCCAATCCCTGCATGGCATGGATCAACAGATCCTGCAGATCGGCGACCTCTTCGTTCTTGCCGCATACCCCGGCGATGTTGCATCCGATTCCTTTGGCGGTCTGCTCACACTGGTTACAAAACATGCTCTTCCTCCTTCATAAAGGTTAGGTGATGGTGGGTGCCGATAATCGGCGTAAATTTTTTTGGACCCATGCCGTTCGCGTAGAACTTGCCGGGGAGAGATCAATGAAAATTATGTAGCTATAGTGTCACGCCGCAGCTTAAAACAGCTTTTTCCCTAAACCCAGAACTCTGGGTATTTGCGAGTCTTGGGGATGTTATTGACGACCAAGGCAATCACCAGCATGATACAGGCCCCCAGTGCCACCGGCATCACCACATAGAGATAGCCAAGCTTGTGTACACTTTGGCCCCCGATAACCGCAATCAGGGCCGTGGCGCCTCCAGGAGGATGCAAGGTCCTGGTCAGGTGCATCAGGGCAATCGAAGTGGAAACCGCCACCGCAGCAGCCAGCCAAGGATTGTTCCCCAACCACTGGAAGGCCGTCACGCCTATCACGGCAGAAAGAATATGTCCACCAAGCAGATTCCTTGGCTGGGCCAAAGGGCTGCGAACGGCCCCGTAGATCAACACCGCCGACGCACCAAACGATCCAAGAAGCAACATCAATCCCTGTTGGTCGAGCAGTTTGTAGTGCAAGAGAGCAACCGCCGCTATACCCAGAAAGCTGCCGAGCCACGACCAGCAAACCTCTGAGAGACTCACCCGAGGAGGACTTTGACCTTGGCCACGCATTTTTTGTAGATATCCGTTCATTGCTTGCGCCTCTACCGGGTAAGACCATACGACTGGACGAGATCGGTGCGGGTCACGATTCCGAGAGGTCGTCCCTTCGTGTCAACGATGGGCAGGCGATTGATCTGTTTATCGATGAACAGTGACGAAATTTCCCCCATTGTTATCTCCGGCCCCGCAGTGATTGCCGGCGTGGTCATGATTTCGGAAACGGCATGATTACGAAGAGATGTCGTCATGCATCCCTTGTTGGTGAGGCAATGGGCGACTATTTGCATGAAGGAGAGGGGTTGGCCCAATCCCATTTTGGCCAGAAAATCCTTTTCAGAAAGCACCCCGACAATACTGCCGTTGGTGTCGACGACCGGTACGCCGGAAAACCGTTTTTCCGCTAAAAATGTTGCCGCTTGAATCAGATCCATATCCGCTCCAAGGCATTGAACCGGTTGGGTCATCATATCCTGCGCCACACGGGAATTCCAAATTCTTTGCAGGGCATGCTTATAGGCTACTTGGAATACTTCACGGAAGTCGCCCGGGCTGATGTCGAGATACCCCTGAATATCTTTCATTGCCGCAATCACATCTTGCTCAGAGATATCAACTGTTGTGCTGCACGATGCATTTTCATTCTTCATTGATAATGATTATCCTTTTTAAATTTAAAGACGCATATAAAAAGATAATAAACATGGAAAAAATAATTTCTTTGATCTAAGTCAATTTTTTTGGGGAATAGTTATGATAGAGTAAAAATGTGAAAATAACAAAATAGTCAAGAGTCCAGAAATTCTGATTGATAAGAAATTGTTGCAATACTTGGCTACTGCGCTTGTTATCGAGCCGGTAAAAATGTTGATGTCAACTGATTGTTTCTTCAAGTAAGGAGGGATGCAATGCGTCTTGACAGAAGAGAGTTTTTACGGGGAGCTGCGGGCACCGGTTGCGCGGTAGCTTTTGGGTTGAAATTCTTTCACTTCTCAGATGATCCGATCGCTTACGCTGCAGAAGTTGACCAGCTGGTGCGCTCCACCTGCTCGCCCAACTGTACCGGTGCTTGCGGTTTCAAGGCTCGCGTCACTGGCGGACGAATCAGCACGCTGATTCAAGCAGCCGATTATCCCGAAGAATCCTATAATCCTCGCGGTTGCCTGCGCGGGTTGTCGATGATGGATCTCATCTACGGCAAGGATCGTCTCAAATATCCACTCATTCGTACCGGTCCCCGGGGCAGCGGCAAATTCCGACGGGCGACCTGGGACGAGGCTCTCGATTACACGGCCGGCAAGTTAAAAGAAATCAGTGACAAATATGGTCCGGAAGCGATTGCCTCCACCATTCAGGTTCCAGGTACCGGCTATGTCCAGAAAGGCGCGCTGGTCGCTCTCACCGGGTTGGCTGGTTGGACCATGCACCATGGCTATGATCAGAATGGTGATTTGCCCATGTTCTGGCCCATGACCTTCGGTGTGCAGAGCGAGGAGCTGGAATCACTCGAGTGGATCAACGCCCGAACCACACTCATCTTTGGTTCCAACGTCATTCAAACCCGTCTCCCCGACGCCCACCATCTCATGGAGGCAAAGCGCAGGGGACGGGTCGTGGTCATTGATCCCGACTTTTGCAGCACCGCTGCCAAGGCCGACGAATGGCTGCCGATCAAAGCTGATACCGATGCCGCCCTCGGACTCGGCATGGCGAGGATCATCATCGACAGGGGGCTCTACGACGTAGCCTTTCTCCAAGATTTCACCGACTTTCCGATCCTGGTGCGCCAGGACACGGGCAAGCGCCTACTGGCAGGGGAGGTCGCCACTCTCGCCTCGGAAGCCGAAGGTCGGAATATCCCCGACTACCGCCGGCTGTTTGTCGTTCGCTGTGGGGAGGATTTTCGTATCCTCGATCCGGAAAAACTGGATCCGACCCACGCTGAGCTTGAAGGAGAGTTCGAGGTAACGCTTACCGACGGAAAAACTATTCAAGTGGAAACCGTCTTCACAGCGTTGCGAAAAAACCTTGCCCCGTACACGCTTGATCAGGTCGCCGCCATCACCGGTCTTGATCCGGTGCAAATAGAGCGGGTAGCAGTGGATGCGGCAGAAAATGGGCCCATTCACGTCATTTACGGCGCCAGCAACTATCAATGGTACAATGGCGACCTGAAAGGCCGGGCACTTTCTCTTTTGCCAGTCCTCACCGGCAGCATCGGCAAAAGCGGGGCCGGGATCTCCACCTATGCCGGTCAGTATCGGATTCGCTTCAATGTGAAGAGCTGGTGGTTCCCGGAGGGAACGAAGATCAACTGGGTCGCCTATCTGCATTTTCTCCAGGGGAAAGGTCCCAATTATCCCAAGAACGGCATCAAGGCCATGGTGGGAGGTTGGGGAAATCCGTTTGATCAGCACAACATGAGTAACCGCCTCAAGGAACGGGCAACCTCCGGTGAATTGGAATTTATCCTCACCACCGATTTCCAGATGTCCACGTCCTGCATGTGGTCGGATGTGGTCCTGCCCGCGCCTTCTTGGTATGAGAAGTATGACCTGACCGCCACCATCCTCCACCCGTATCTGCAGCTGCAGCAACCGGCAATCAAACCGTTGTTTGAGAGCAAGTCCGAACTCTGGATATTCCGTGAGCTGGCCAAACGCCTCAACCCCGCATTTGAGGGCCATTTTTTTCCGCAACTTGATGACCAGCAAGCGGCACTCAAGGTTATCGAACTGCTGTTGGCAACAGGCGGCGCGGAAACAACTGGCATCACTTTGGAGATGCTGAAGAAAGGTCCGGTTCGCCTGCATTCGCCTGCTCCTGGTGACCGACAGGTGCCGTTTTATGAGCAGGTGCGGCATCGTGTTCCCTTTCCGCCACCGAGTTATCCGGCGCCAATCAAGGCCACCGCACAATTTCTCCGCAGCGGGCGGATTGAATTCTACAAGGACGAGGATCTTTTCTTGAAGGAAGGCGAGCAGCTGCCCGTTCACAAAGAGACCTATGTCGAGACCGAATACAAGGTCAATCCCGCTGCCAGGGAGAAGTATCAGCTTCGCTATGTGACCAAAAATTCACTCTACCGGGTGCACTCCACCCATTCCAACAACACCATTCTTCTGGAGTTGCAGGACAACAAGGCCAAGGTTTTTCTCAATCCGCTCGATGCCAAGAAACGTGGGATCAACAACGGCGAATTGGTGCAGATCTACAACGATCGCGGCAAGACTAGGGCCTATGCGATTCTCGACCCTGGCTGCAGCACGGGAACAGCCATTTTCGAAGAAGGCTGGTGGTCACGCTACCTCGGTGAGGAATCCTACAACTCGCTGACCTATCCCTGGATCAAACCTTTGCATGAAATCTATTTCGTTCCCGGCATTTGGTCACCGACGACGGTCTGGAACGAATGTCTCGTCGATGTCAGGAGGATGAGCGCATGAAGATGGGAATGGTGATAGATCTGGAAAAATGCATCGGCTGCCGGTCCTGCATGGTTGCCTGCAAACAGCATAATGCTCAGCCACCGGAAACGTGGTGGAACCGGGTATTCACCCCGGGAAGCCACCGTCATTTGACGCCGCCGGCCAAAGGCGTCGAATATTTCCTGCCTGTGCACTGTCAACACTGCGAAAACGCACCCTGTGAAAAGGTCTGCCCGGTCGGTGCAACCTTTCATGCCGAGGATGGAGCGGTGCTCATCGATTTCGATCGTTGCATCGGTTGCCGGTATTGCATGTCGGCCTGTCCCTACGGTGTCCGGCAATTCAACTGGGAAGAAGCAGAAAAAGCGCACAAGCGATCAGGCTATCAGGAAAAATACCACTATGGCTATCCAGAAGAGCACCGTCATGACGGCCGCTTAGTCTACATGCCGTTACGCCCGAAGGGTATAGTTGAAAAATGCACGTTTTGTGCACAGTACCGCGATAAAGGTGAACTGCCCGCCTGTGTCCAGGGGTGCCCGGGAAAAGCCCGTTTTGTTGGCGATCTGGACGACCCGAACAGCGACGTGAGCACAATGATCAAAGCACGGGACGCCTTTACCTTGCTGCCGGAAAAGGGGACCAAGCCCACCGTGTTTTATCTCCCGCCCAAACCAAAGGAGGTGTGACCATGTCAATGACCATGAAACGCACTTTGTGGATCAGCGGCGCCATTGTTCTGATTGCGCTTTGCTTCTGGTTTTATCAACTCTGGCAAGGGTTGATTCTCACTAATATGGTGAATTCCTACAGTTGGGGGCTGTATATTTCCGGCCTGGCCTTCTTTGTCGGCAACGCCGCCGGTGGACTCGTACTCACTTCCTCGATCTACCTTTTTGGAGTGAAAAAACTGAAACCGTTGGCAAAACTCGGTGCACTCACCGCCTTTGCCAATGTCACCGCCGCCATGTTGATCGTGCTGCCAGATATCGGCAAGCCGCTTCGTCTTATGTATCTCGCCCTGCATCCCAACTTCATGTCACCCCTGGTGTGGGATGTCATTGTTCTGAATCTCTACGCGCTCGCCTCGGCCATTTATCTGTACATCCTGCTGTTGCCCGAACTGACCGGCAAGCTCAGTTGGCTCGCCATCAAGGTAAACAATCCGCACGATTTTTCCGAACGCTGGGCTAAACGAATCGCTCCCGTGGCCCTTCTGTTCGCCATTGGCATTCATGTGGTGACAGCCTGGATCTTCTCCACGCAAGGCGCCCGGGATTGGTGGCATTCACCGGCCATGGCCCCGGATTTTGTTTCGGTCGCCATTGCGGTTGGCACGACGGTCGTGCTGCTAGCGGGTGCATTGGCCTACGGCACAGGCCAAAAGTACGAGGAAGCATACCGGATCCTCGGTTTGATCATCTTCATGGCTACGTGCATTCACCTTTTTTTGATGATGAACGACTTGGTCATCCATGCCTGGTATGGCAATGCGGAAACACATCGGATCATGGAGATTGCCTGGGGTGATTTTGCCTGGGCGCATATCTTTGAGGTAGCGGCGCCATTCATTGGTGCGGGTCTCCTCATGTTGCCAGCAGTTCGGCGCTCGTTGCCATTACTCGCCCTGAGTTCAGGTATGCTCATCGCAGGCGTTTTTATCCACCGGTTCCTGATCATGCCGGCAGCCTACAACAATATTCCGATGACGTTAACGCCCTTGGGCCTGCCCAATACCCATTGGTCCTTACCGATAGCTTCGGGACGCTTCCTGCCGGGGATGAGCACCTTTCTTGATCAGTACAGCTATACCCCATCACTGGTGGAGGTGATGATTCTGCTGGGTATTATGGCCTATGCGGTTTTCCTGGTTGTGCTCGCGATTTCCAAGCTGCCCATTTTGGTCAAAGGGAACGCCTGATGTCGAATACAATCAACGCCCATGACCTCTGGGCCATTTCCCGCATGTTCAGTTATCCTGATGCGCAAACAATCTCGGCTCCCATTCCAGATGGGGTGGGAGTCGAGGCGCAGGCGTTACTCGCTGAAAGGTCGAAGTTCGACCCCATCCTTCTGGAGAATGAATACGTTCGTCTTTTTGTCAACGCGCTGCCCGAGGTCCCGTGTGCCCCCTATGGATCGGTTTATCTTGAGGGGACACTCATGGGGGCATCAACCATGCGGGTTGCTGGAATATATCGTAAATATGGTTTGAATCCTGATGAACTGCCAGACCACATCTCGGTGGAGAGTGAGTTCCTTGCTTGGTTGTCCGAAGAGACCGCGCATACCTCGGAGGCCCACAAAGATTTCGATTTTTTATGGGCCCATCTTCAAGACTGGATACCCCGCTTTTTAGCTCAGGTCGAACAGCATGACCAACTCGGTTGGTATCGACGCTGCGGAGAATGGGCGAAGGGGTTTTTTTTAACGGTCGAGGCTTGCAATCAAGGTCGATAGATCAATTTTTGTTCTTTTTCAGGATTGGTTACTCCACAGTGTCTTGGAACATATTGTACAGCATCATATCGTACAAAATCTTTAGGCCACCGGCGACGAAGAAGGGGGCGGAAAACAGCAGCGGGTTAGCCATGAACAGACCGGCCAAGAGCGGCGAGAGCGTTGCGCCCACCGAGCGGGCCACCGTGGTGATCCCCGAGGCGGCCGACCGTTCATCCGGTGCAACCACGGTCATAGTGTAGGACTCGCGGACCGGCACATCCATCTGCGAGATGCAGGCCCGGAGCAACAGCACGGCGACAGCCAGCCAGAAGTCCGGCATCAGCGGCACCAGGCAGAGCAGGATATTGGAGGGAATGTGGCTGTAGACCATGGTCCGTACCAGTCCGATCCGCTCGGCGAGCCGGGTCGCCAGCAGCGCCGACACCCCGGCCAGGAGATTGGCGCCGAAGAACAGGGTGCCGAGTATGCCAACGTCAACCCCGTAACGGACATGGAGCCACCAGGCGATCATACTCTGGACCACGAAACCACCGGCAAAGGCATCCAGGGCAAAAAGCGAACTGAGCTTGAACACTACCTTTTTGGAGCGATGCAGGCCGATTGTTTTACGAGCAACACCTTCGCTGATGCGGGCCACTGGAACCACCTCCGCACGCTGCGACAGGGTGGCAAAGAGCACGATGAGGACCAGGCCGCAAGCCGCGTAACTGGCCATGATCGAACGGTACGCTTCCAGCTCGCTCCAGCCCAATCCCTGGAGCAACTGCGCCAGCCAGCCCCCGGCAAGGGCTCCGGCAGCGGTGGCGAAGCAACCGGCGAGGTTGTACCAGCCAAACAGCCGGGTGCGTCGGTTATCCGGAATCAGTTGCGACAGCGCCGCCTGTTCGATGGACAGAAAAGGGCCGATCTCGCCGCCGCTGGGACTGACAATGCCGATAATGGCGGCCAGGGTGATCCACACCGGATCGGTGGTGAAGAGAAAGACCAGGCCGGACAGGATCATCAAGGCTGCTCCAAGGAGGAGCATATTCTTGCGGCCAACCCGGTCGGCCACCAGGGTCACCCAGAGGGAAACCAGAATGTCGCCGGCGAGCGTGGCAGAGAGGATTGCGCCGACCCCGGAGGCGCTAAGGCCGGTGGAGGCAAGATAGAGCCCGAGAACGACCGAAATGAGGCCGTAAGCGAAGAGCCTGGTTATTCGGGTGGAAAAGAGCAGAACAATGTCACGAATTGCTGGATTCATGGTTGCTGTATCGGTTGGCCCCGGAACAGATGACTGTTCCGGGGCCATTGTTTTCAGGCCATCCAGCCCTGGATTTCCGTGTGCAGGGCGAGGAAGCGCTGTTTGGTCGCGGGGGTCTTGCTGTATTTGTCGTAGCCGTTGACAATCTCGACATACTGCGTCTCGGCCGTGGCTTCATTCGCGTCCGGGACGATGCCGTCGGTATAGATATCCACCAGCCAGTCGGCATAGGTGACGATCTTCTCCTCCGGCGTGCGCAAGGTATAATCGCGCACCGGCAACCCGAACTCCTTGGCTTCCGGCTCCGTCAAGCCAGCGCGAACGTGCTTGAGGATGATCTGGCGGATTGCTTCTTCTAGTCCCAGTTCCACGGCCATCTGGGCGCCAATCTCGCCATGATCCAGACCATGGGACTTGGCCTTGCCGAGGTCGTGAAAGAGAGCGCCCCGGGCGAGCAGGTGTTTGTCCACCGGAATCTTCAGCCGGCTGGCGATCTCCAAACACTTTCTCGCCACTTCCAGGCTGTGCTGCACTGCATCATCTGGGCATCCCGCATTCTTGAGAATAGAGATATCCTTCATCAGCAGATCCTCGGTCACATGGAGCAAGAACTCAGTGACCGCTTCTTCGCCCCAGGTCTCTTTGACATAGGCTCTGTTTTCAGCGAGCGCGGCCAAGTCGTGGCGGGCCGCCTTGTGGTCAGGATGGTTGTCCAGCCAATCGTGCATCTGCTGGTAGTCGTTGCCGGTACGTTGCTGGCTTATTTCAAGATGTTTTGCGTAGGGAGGCATGATGTTTCTCCTTGAGATTGTTGTTGATGTATAGGGTT
>Ga0074195_1002105_pt1 | contig 23893 bp, 17 predicted proteins | sample EPASupsiteHSE623_FD_64525 | JGI IMG/M metagenome (GOLD analysis project Ga0074195, IMG submission 64525) | Bioremediated contaminated groundwater from EPA Superfund site, New Mexico - Sample HSE6-23 | ecosystem: Environmental > Aquatic > Deep subsurface > Groundwater > Contaminated ... | reverse complement strand
ATCAAAACCTGTTAAAAAGGATCTCCTCTATCTATGCAAAGAGGAGCGATTAAAGGATGGTGTAGCTGCAATCGTAGATGCCTTTTATCACTTGAAGAATAAGTATTCTGAAGGGGGTGGATAGAACCCCATATCATTTGATCGCAAAGAGTTTTTCATGGGAAAGGGGGCAGGCTTTCTGAAGCCCAGGTATTCCTGGATAAATAGGAAAGACCAGATTATAGTGAGTCAGGGATGTCGGAGTAACTGGCCTTAGCAATAGCACATAAGCAAGGTAATATCGTAAATGGTAAAAAATAGTAATGGGCGGATCTATATATTTAAAGTATAAGACCAATCAGCCCTGAAGAGCCTGTAATCCGAGAACGAGAATCCCGGCCCTGAAACGGCTACGGTATGGTATTGATCCCCTGGAGCAATTATGTTAACCGATCCTGTCGGCTGTCCAGGTGCTCCCTCTGAGGCCTGGTATTTGCCATCAAGGTAAACGCTATATCCTCTAAACCAGCTTGAGCTGATGGTGATGCTGGCATAGCTGATTACCGGCGGAGGCGGCTGGTATGCTATAACATCCACTACTACAACATTACTGGGCTGGCCATTTACCATAAAGAAGAGCAGGTGCTGCCCGATCGTATCTGCATAGAAGCCCATCTGATTATAGGGGTAGAAGAGATAGCCATTTTTGATCAATGTCCCATCAGGATTCGCCTCATACATGTATCCATTCCCGTTAGTAGGGGCTACTGCAATCATTGAGAGGCTTGCTCCCTGGGGAATCTGGGCGTACTGGGTCCAGCTTGATGCTCCCTGGATCCAGAGAGAGTTCATCCCGGCATACGATGCACTGGTCTGATATTGGGAGAACTGGACCGCCTTTTGAGATGAACCGAAGTATAGCATAGAGGGCTCCTGTCCCGGGAGCTGATATTGGACTGGAGCTGTCAGAGGTTGGCTTGGAGCCTGAGGAGCCATCTTGTAATACTGGGAATACTGAAGTACAGAATTCTGACTGACACTTTGACTGCCACTGACACTGCCACTGTCACTCTGGATTATTCCCTGGCTGATGCTCTGCCTCTGTGATTGGCCAAGCGGCTTTTCACTCCAGGAAGCAGAAGATCCAGCACCAGATGATGAGGTGCCTGATGCTGCCTGTCCTGAAGGGGGGATTATAGATCTCGCAGAGCTGGATGTTGTAGCTCCGGTTACTACGATCACTCCATGCATGTTTGTATGTATGTTACAATGATAGCTGTAGCTCCCAGGGGTGCCAAATGAGAAGGAGAATTTCTTCCCGGCACCTAAGACCCCTGAATCGAATAGACCCTGGACATCACTGGTAACCGTATGATCTGTCCCGTCTTCATTGTGCCAGATCACGACCGTTCCAGCAGGCACGGTCATTGTAGAGGGCTGGAATGCAAGACCCTTTATTCTCACGGTGTTTGAAGGACCGGGGCCACCATTATCTCCAGCGACTAAAGGGACCGCTGAACGTGGTATATTCATAGTACCTGCGCTATCGCTCGCTATAACCTCCGCAGGTCCCTTGATCTTTACCTTTTCCTGTATCTGGACCTTATCCTTGCCTTTGCCATCATCCTTTGCCATAATGCTGGCTGAGCTGATGAGCAGGATTATTATTGCAATCAATAAGTATTTCCTCATGAATAACAACCACTCTACGAATTCCGTCACATTATATTTTTTATTATATATCCGCAAACAGGCAACTTTCTCAATGACTGGCTGCAAATGGCCTTATTTATTGGCGACAATAGATATAAGCGATAATCTAAAGGCTATACCTATCTTATTTTTTAACGAATACCCCGCATCTAGCTCTTAATATGATATCTCTAAATAAAAAGCTTTTGGCATCTTGATACCAAAATGTAATGAGCTATCCAGATATAGATGTTAATAAATTAAAGTGCGATGCCCAATGCCAGAGGTCGCCCCGGAAGTAAAAGAGCGAGCCATCTTTGTGCCTTTGTGTTTTTGTTGTTTGAACTTCAATATTAAACACCACAATCCAGAGGATTTAACCCGATTTTAGCTTTGGCATAGCCTCGACATGTCGCCCTTCCGCCACTCAGCCTATCCTTACCTCCACAAAATGCTCTTTTTGATCATTAACCATATGTATCGTCCCATTGCTCTGCAAAAGCCCGTCCACAGTCACGCCCTGTGCTGCCCCCGTCCGCATAACCGTGATGTGGTAGAATGTATCATGGTAACGGTAATGCACCAGAAACGATTTCCAATCGGCTGGAATACAGGGCCTAAACTGCAGCCTGTCCACTTCAAGCTTCAGTCCCAGCAGCGATTCCACTATGAGACGGTACATCCAGCCCGACGCTCCCGTGTACCAGGTCCACCCGCCGCGTCCCGCATGCGGAGCCAGAGCATAGACATCTGCTGCCACGACATATGGCTCCGCCCCGTATGTTGCCACCTGCTCAGGGGTTGAGCCGTGGTTTACTGGGTTTATCAAATCCAATAGTTCCCAGGACCGGACGCTGTTGCCCAAGGCCGCAAAAGCCATAATCACCCATATGGCTGCATGGGTGTACTGTCCGCCATTCTCCCTCACTCCCGGAATGTAGCCTTTGATGTAGCCCGGATCTGAGTCAGACTTATCAAAGGGCGGCCCTAGGAGCTGTATGAGCGAGTCGTCCCTCTTGACGAGCCTGCTATTTACTTCCTCCATCGCCTCCTTTGATCTCTCTTCGTCTCCTGCCCCAGATAGAACCGACCAGCTCTGGGATATGGAATCGATCTGGCACTCAGAATTGGCAGCTGACCCGAGGGGCTCGCCGCAGTCATAGTAGGCGCGCAAGTACCAGTGGCCGTCCCACCCGTTTTCTCTTATATTCTGGCGCAGCTTGGATGACTCGCTGCGACATAGATCTGAGAAGGCGTCGTCCCCCCGCATCAGGGCAATATCTTCGAACTTGGTGAGCACATCGTACAGGAAGAACGCCATCCAGATGCTTTCGCCTGATCCCTGGCGGCCGACGAGGTTCATGGCGTCGTTCCAGTCTCCAGTTCCCATGAGCGGCAGGCCGTGATGGCCATACTGCAAGCTGCTCTGGATGGCTCTGACACAGTGCTCGTAAAGGGTGCCCGACTCATCAGACGTGGTGGGCAGGTCATAGTAAGCGTCCTCGTCAGGCCTCAGGGGCCGGCCCTGGATGAAGTAAGCGCGTTCGTCAAGCACGTCGACGTCTCCGGTAGCTTTGACGTAGCGGTGAGCCGCCAGAGGCAGCCAGAGGCGGTCATCGGAACTGTGTGTTCTCACGCCGCATCCCGATGGCGGGTGCCACCAGTGCAAAACATCTCCTTCCTGGAACTGGTGGGCTGCACATCTAAGGAGGTGCTCGCGGAAAAGCCGCGGCTCTGCGCAAATCAGCGCCATTGAATCCTGCAGCTGATCCCGGAAGCCATAGGCTCCGCCCGATTGGTAATATCCGCTGCGCGCCCACATGCGGCAAGCTATTGTCTGATAGAGGAGCCAGCCGTTAGTGAGCACATCTAGTGCCTTATCCGGAGTCTCCACATGCACCACGCCAAGGGTGCGGTTCCAGTAGTTCCAGACCATCTCCAGGGACCTCTGGGCAGGAGCCGCCCCACGGAAACGCTTGATCAGGCTGCGTGCATCTTCCACACTGTGCCCTGTTCCGCATGTGAAGACGATCTCGCTCTCCTGCCCATCCGCCAGATCGATTTTGACCTGAAGTGCCGCACACGGGTCCATGGCCGCGCCAACTCTGTTGGAGAGCCGTTCTTGCACTAAGGCGGCAGGTCTGGCCATGCTGCCGTTTCGCCCCAGGAATTCAGTTCGATCACCTGTGAAGCTGTTGATTTCAGTGTTCACATCCAGGAAGACAATTCTTCCAGGAAAGTCCGTATTGTACGGGTTTCTGGAAAAGATGGCCCCGGTCCTTGAATCGATCTCTGTGACCACATGCATCTCGGTCTTGGAACGCATCTCTCCCAGAACCAGCTCCATGTAGCTGGTCACAGAAAGCCGGCGGAAGACGCCTGATTCGTTGCGAACAACAAGCCTGCAAAACTTCACAGGCGCGTCCACTGCCACATATACCCACAGCTCGGACTTTATGCCGTACTCTTTGTGCTCAAATACGCTGTAGCCAAAGCCATGCCTGCATGTGTAAGGCGTCTTGCCGCGTGCAGGCAGCGCTGCAGGGGAAAAGAACGCTCCTGTCTCCTCATCTCGAATGTACAGAGCCTCGCCGCTGCAATCGCTCACAGGATCGTTATACCAGGGAGTTAGGCGGAACTGCTGGGAGTTCTCGCCCCATGTGTAGGAGCTGCCGCATTCAGAGATCACAGTCCCGAAATAGGGGTTGGCCAAAACATTCGACCAGGGTGCCGGGGTGTTTTGACCCTGGTTAATCCTGATTATGTACTCACGGCCATCGGCTGTAAACCCACCAAGGCCATTGAAGAAGATCAGGTCCTGGCCTGAAGATTCGATCGCCTTGTAATTCTCAACACGCACCGCCTTTTCTGGCTTTAATAGAGGAACTGCAGCCGATAGTCTGCTCTCGCGTTCGAGTTGCTCCTCAAACGTTCCCCTGTCATCTGCGAAGACGACACGAGCTGCGGCCTGTACCAGGACTACTGCATCTTCTGAGATCTGGTCCGCATGTATTACAAAGACTCCGCCCGATCGCTCCCTGGTACTGACGTCGGTCCTGATTGAGATCAGGCCCGTAATTTCATTCTGGAGCTCCTGCTGATAGCCTGAGCGATCTTCGTTCCAGATCACCAGATCCACTGCAAGCCCCATCATATGCCAGTAGGCGTGAGCCTTCAAGAGCTGATGTACCAGATCGATGTGAGACCTGTCTCCGATCCTAAGGAGGACAATTGGGATATCGCCCGATATGCCGTAGGCCCACAGGCCTGACTGGCCATATGGGTTGTTCAAGAGAATGCCTGGACTGGCGCGCCAGTTTGAGCATGGATAGACTATTGCGCTTGCAAGGCGCATATAATGATTGATATCGACATCGGTGATGTTGAGCTGCTGCATGATCATCTGGTTGTGAGTCCAGGCCAGGTTGTGGACGCGGTCTGCTATGCGCACATCGTGGTATTTATCAATCAGCTCAACCGCCCGGGATCGCGTCTCTGCCATTCCTGTGACGAAGTTCACCCGTGACGTCTCTCCTGGATCTATAGTGACAATGCACCTGATGGAAACTATCGGATCCAGGACTGAGCCCTCGCTATCTGAGAGTTTTTCTACTCGCTTCATTGCCACAGGATCGGCAACTGTTCTCCCTCTACCTATGAACTTGGAGCGATCCGTCTCAAAAGAAACCTGACCATCCTCGATATTCTCTGCCGCCATCAGATGCATCATCCAGGGCGTCTTCTCGTCATTGGACCTCGGCCGGCGAGTGCAAAGGATTGCAGATCTTTTGGCAACGATCTCTGTCTCTACAAAGAGGTTGCTAAAAGCGGGATGGATTGCGTCTGCAGCCGGGGTCGTCAAAACGACCTCTGCATAGCTTGTCAGCTCAATCCTGCGCCTTATCGATGTGCGATTGGTGAGACTGATGGACCTCAGCTCTACATCGTCCTCAGGCGAGACGGCAACTTCAGTATGAGCGTCAATCCCTGAGACCCTTGATCTGAACTCAGCCTTTGATCCCTGGAATATGACCTGATAAGTCTCTGCATCTTTACACACAGGCTGATATCCTGCAGACCAGAGATCATCGCTGTCCAGGTCGCGGATGTAGAAAAACTGTCCCTCATTGTCGCGGGTAATATCGCCATGCCAGCGAGTGACTGCAATATCCTTCCACTGGCTATAGCCTGCGCCAGTTCCAGAGATCATCACTCTGTAATTCCCGTTTGAGAGAATGTGCACATCAGGCGAGGTGCTGCCTGGATCATTGAAGATCCTCATGGCTCTCTCACTCACCAGCATGCCTGCTCTCCAGATCGATGATGATGCCTCTGCTGCATGAGGATAGAATGGCTTGGCCTTGGGAACCCTTTCCTGGAGGAGGAGATCCGCAGCCCGGAAGATGGGATTGGCCATGAACCTTCTCTGCATAGGCCGGTCCAGCAAAACATAGGCCATAGAGAGAAAGCTCATGCCCTGGTGGTGGGCCATGAACGACCGCACAGTTGAGCTTGTTTGATCCTGGATCAGGCGCGACTGAGTGTAATCTACGGCCTCATAGAAGCCGTACTCGCCCAGATAGCCCTCGTCAGCCATCTGCTGCAGATTGACGCAGCCCTCTGCTGGAGAGACCATCAAGGCCAGAGCTGATGCATAAGGCGCAATCACCAGGTCTTTGGCAAGCCCTCGCTTGAACCCCAGGCCCGGCACTCCAAACGCCCTGTACTGGTAGACCTGATTGAGATCTATGGCATTGTAGCCGGATTCTGAGATGCCCCAGGGGACACCTCGTTGTTGCCCGTACTCGATCTGCCTCTTGACCGTCGAAATGTAGGTCTGATTGAGAAGGGTGTTCTCATAGGTAGGCATAACCAACAGCGGCATGAGATACTCGAACATGGTCCCGCCCCATGAGAGGAGGGCCAGCTCTCCGCCTGCGTTTGTGAGCATACGACCCAGAGCAAACCAGTGCTCCTGTCGGAGTCGCCCCTGGGCTATGGCCACAAAGCTGCACAGCCTCGCCTCAGATGCTAAAAGATCATAGCAGCTCTCATCGCGCCTGGAGTCGTCGACATTGTAGCCAATGGCAAGAAGCCCACGCGGTTCATCAAACAGGAAATCGTATTTTATGTCGGCAAGCTCGGTGCAGTCGAGTGCAAGCCTATTTATGGATGCGATCCTCTCCACAGCGCATTTTTCAGCATCCATTGTCTTCTCACCGAGCTTTTGAAGCCAATTTCTCTCAGCCTGGCAGCCTGTGCCGACGAAGCGGCTGCAGATCAGGTTTATGAGGGGCATCATCTTTCGGGCAGTCTCCGGAACCTCTTGAAGCAACGGAATTGAGTCGAGTCTGAGCAGATCAGATTGAAGCTCGCTTCCTGCCTGCTCTGTTGAGCCTTGCGCCAGAAGGTGAGGACGCCACATAGGCAGCATGAGCCAAGGTGATGCGATCCCCTCACCGGAGCATTTTTCAGCATCCCTTGTCTTTTTGCCGAGCTTTTGCAGCCAGGTTCTTTCAGTCTGGCTGTCTATGCCCAGGAAGTAGCTGCTGATCTGGTCTATGATGGGGACCATCCTGGCTGCCTCTGGAACCACTTGCAGCAATGGAACGGGTTCAGGTCTGAGCAGCTCTGCTTGCAGATCGCGTCTCATTCCAGCCTGCTCTGCCAAGTCCTGCGCCAAAGGATGCTCCTTAATCCACGCAGGCAGCATGAGCCACGGCGCCATGAGGACCAGGTCGTCCAGATGATCCCGGAGCTGAAGCTCATAAGCCCTTATCCACCACAGTAGATCATCATCAGCGTCCGGGCCAAGGCTTCCCTTCACCAGCGCCGCTGCCTTTTCCTGACCATCCAGCAGTTGCCATGCCTCCGAGAGGCTGCATGGAGGCGATTGAAGCTCAGTCCAGAATTGATCGATCAGCACGAGAACCTGTGGGACGCCTGTTTTCTCCAGGTCCCCGTCTACAGGCCCGCTGCATCCGCAGGCGGCATCCCTCATGACCTGCAGCGTATCCTGAAGGCCGCAAAACGCCTGCTCTGGCAGGATCTTCTGGTCCATAAGCTCGATTTGGCCCTGCTGCAGAGTGAGCAGATGGCCTGCCAGGTTGCCGCTATCAACAGTCGATATGTACCTGGGCTGCATTGGCTCTTGCAGCTTGATATCATACCAGTTGTAAAAGTGACCCTGGAACCTTTCCAGGTTCTTCATTGTCTGAAGAGCGCCTGAGCTGCGCTCTATCAGCTTTCCTGCAGAGATGTAACCGAAGTCGTATGCTGCCAGGTTTGCGAGCAGTGACAACCCCATATTCGTAGGCGATGTGCCGTTGGCAACCACTGATCTCGGGTGCTCCTGGTAGTTGTCGGGCGGAAGCCAGTGATTCTCGGGCCCTACAAACGTCTCGAAGAACTTCCACGTCTTCCTGGAAAGCTTGCGCAGGAAGATCGTCTGATCCTCATCAAGTTTTGATTTAGGCAGGTCAAGAGGCAGGCTTATCCACCAGGCAACAGCAGGAGCGATGCTCCAGGATAACAGCAGCGGCCAGATGATGTACAGCACATCGGGACGCAAGAACAGAAGATAAGATGCCATGGTTATGGCCAGGGTCGGGGCCGTCCACATCGACTGGTAGAACCCTGCCAGGTCGTTCTTCCCGTGATTCCTGGAGCTGCTTGAAGAGTTCCATTCCAGCAGCCGCTTATGGGTGAACAGCATCCGCCCCCCTGTCCGCACAACTGCGTCCAGGCTGAAGAATGCCTCATACGGCAGGAAGGCCAGGCTGAGCCCTGCCTGGGCCAGGTACCTGACAATCGCGATCCCAGCTAACTTTAAGTGCTGATCCAGGGGCAGATCGGCAGACTTGTTCAGGACTGCTCTGATGCAGGCCAGTGCCGGCAAAGCCAGAACCGTCCCTGAAACCACTGCAGTCCAGAACATAGGCTGCGGCAGCACCGACCAGGCCAGAAACAGAAGCAAAATCTGGGCAGGCGTCACGAGGCTGCGTCGGAGGTTGTCTAAAATCTTCCATCTGGATAACGCCGAGATCGGGTTGTCCAGGATCAGGCCACCAGGCCCCGGCACGCGCATGAGCAGCCAGCCTGCAATCTGCCAGTCGCCCCTGATCCATCTATGCCTCCGGCGAACGTCTGTGGTGTAGCGGTAGGGATAGTCCTCATAGAACTGAACATCACTGACCAGGGCCGCTCTGGCATAGCTTCCCTCCAAAAGGTCATGGCTCAGGATCAGGTTATCCGGAAAGCGCCCACCTAAAGATTGCGAGAAGGCATCTACATCGTAGATCCCCTTGCCTGTAAAGGAGCCTTCACCGAAGATGTCCTGATAGACATCTGAGACCTCTCGCGTGTATGGATCAATGCCTGGCTCTCCGCCAAAGAGCTGGACAAACCTCGAGCTTTCTGCTTCAGGCATGCCTGTGCTCAGGCGGGGGTGGAGTATGCTGTATCCTTCAACGACATATTGCTTATCCTCATCGAATATCGGGCGGTTGAGGGGGTGAGCCATAGCCTCCACCAGAAGCCGGGCAGAGTCGTAAGGCATCTTGGTATCCTCATCAACTGTGATGACGTACTTGATCCCCGGCAGGATCGATTCATCGCCTGTAATTCGAGAGAAGCTGTTTTTGGGTCCGCCTCGCAGGAGTGAGTTGAGATCGCCGAGTATGCCTCTCTTTCGTTCATAGCCCCTCCAGGTACCTTCCTCCGGGTTCCATATTCTCTGGCGAGGGAAGAGGAAAAAGATCTTATCATGATACTTTCCGTTCAAGGCCTCGATTCCCTGACGAGCCATAGTCAGGAGATGCTCATCTTTTGGCATAGCCTCATGCTTGGCATCGACCAGATCCGTCAGAAGGCCGAAGTAGAGGTTTAAGTCCCGGTTTGCCAGGTATCGAACCTCGAGGCCTTCAAGCAGGTCCGCCACGTTTTCAGGGCTGTTAAGCACTGAAGGAACCACTACAAGCGTTCTCAGCTTTTGAGGAATGCCTGAAGAGAAGTCCATTCTGGGAAGAGCATGAGGCCCTACCAGCAGAGTTGCCAGCCAGTTCACCAGTCCGACTGCAGGGCTGCTCATGCAAAGTGCCAGGAATATGGAGGCCAGGACCAGCATCCATCCGTTCGACCCCTGCCTGAAAGCCAGGTCCAGCACAGCGGCTGAAATAAGGGCCGTTACAATCACTATTGCGCCCAGATAGCAGACCAGAGGGAATCGAGAAAATATCCTGTTAAAATATTCCCTAAGCGACCTGCCCATCCCGGCATCCCTCTCCAGATCTGCAAGTCCCTTATCTATCAGATAGAAACCGACATGGGAGCCTCGATCGTCGCTGCCCCTCGTCTCAAAATTATCCTGGGCCAGTTTTACAGCTCTGTATGCTACATCTTGCTCAGAGAGTGAGCAATGACCTGCGATCCTTTCCACAGAGTGGCGGTAGCGATCACGTGTGGCAAAGTCCATCTGGCTGTAAACGCCTACAGGGTCCTGGCTGAGTGCCTTCTCCACAGCGCTCGTCTCTTCTACAAATTTGCGCCAGTCAATCGACTCAAGAATGCGGAAGCTTCTGATGCAATTGCCTACTGAGACCTTATCTGCAGCTTCGTGCTGGATATTTTGCAAAACCATCTGCCTGGTAGTCTTTCCCATATCAGATAGACGATCTTCTATCCAGGTTAGAGGGAGAGCCAAAGCGAGGCTTTGTCCCTCCAGCCGTCGGGCAAATTCGGCAATAAAGGCACTGGACATAGGCGGATTTGACTTGGCCAGATTTGCCACAACAACTATCATTCTCTTTGGATCTGTCTGTGCGACCTGAGTTATACGATCAATCCATTGACCTGCCAGGTTGCGGTCATATCTTGCCTTGGCGATGCGCAAAGATATGCGCCTCAGGTTTTCTATCAGCCCCAGACGGAGCATGATTGGAATTGCCCATAGCTCGCTTAAGTTGAGCACACTGACTGTTTGATAAGCATCTATGAAGCGCTTCAGGCTTTCTTTATCCGCCAGGCCGTCAATATGTTGGATCAGCTCTACAGCGAGGTCGTAAATGCGCGGGTGCCCGGCAAGCGGCCCTGTGTGCATATGAGGCAGATTCTTGCTGTAATCTTTTGGCAGGTGCTGCCTGGATATGCGAATCTGTTCTTCTATCCTGAAGAAGTGGTCGAGCAGCCACTCCGAAGCCGGTGCAATCCCCTGGTTTGATGCCTCAGCCTCATTCAAAAGCTCGTAAACCTGCAGCAGGATCTGTTCGTTTTCAGAAAGCCTTGGCAAAAGAAGGTCCTTGCCGGGTCTTGGATCGACATCATGCCGCTTTGCCAGCGCCTTTGCATGTCGTTCCATCTGGTCATTGCTGAAAAGCTCAGAACGCAGCGGCTGCTCATAACTGTGCATGCTCAGGAACGCATCGCGGTCGGCGTGCGCCCTGAAATGATCCAATCTTTTAAGAACAGCATTCGAGCTAATTAAAGTCAAAACTTGACCTCCCGGCTATGCGAACTATTGATTCTTCTATCTGCAAAACATCAGTTCCTGGCATTTTAATTCTGAAAAATCTTAACTCATCGTGCTTTCTTCGAATGGGTCCTTAGCCCATTCAGGCCGTAGCCTGCTTTTTCACAACTAGATACTGAAAGATTTACTACACTCAATAAGTCGATCTTGGCGCTCCGTAAGACTGAGTTGAGCCTGAAGATGGCATCGTTGACCCTGGAGGTGCCTGGGCAAACACATCCACAACGATCACATTGCTGGGCTGGTTGTTCACCACGAAGTACAGCATGTGCCTTCCTACCTGGTCGGCATTGAAGTTCATTGTGTTATAACCCGGGTTGAACTGATAAGTCTCGTACTTCGAGCTCGTTATGTCTGTCTGAGTCATCTCATAAAATCCTGCAGTCCCACCAACTGGCGCATTGGCGACCAGCTGCAGCCATGTGCCCACCGGGCTTACCACATACTGTGTCCAGTTTGTTGCTCCCTGGACCCAGAGGTCATTGGTCTTGGACGGCACTATGGATGCATACTGAGAGTATGGCAACCCTACACCGGCACCGTAGTAAACACGGGAAGGCATTTTCTGCGTTATATCGAACCTGGTAGGATTGCTTATTATCCCACCAACTACAGGCGTGCCAGAGGTCACATAATACTCTGTGAAGGGCGAGAACGTTGTATCGCTATATGTTTGGCTGTAGAAGGAACCGCCGGAAGTGTACCAGGGGAAGTTGGGGACTGGTTGATCGATCCACTGCAACATCCCGCTCAGCCCTGCATCAGGATTTGTACTGCCGGACATATGGCCTATGTTGGGGCTAAGATTATCTCCGCCAGTTGTGATGGTTTGACTATACGATATGGGTTGTGCATATGCCTGAAACGCAAGGCAGACGAGCGCCGTCATACACAGCAAAAATTTAACATATTTCATTTTAACACCTACTATTGATTAAGACGGGTTCCTTAGACTTTCTAAACGCATTCAATGCTGGAGGGGCTGGAGAATGGCGAATAGGAGGTAAAAAGTCTTTTAAGTCCCTTTCTGAATTCACATTAATTATTTTATATTCTTTATTTCAGTGTATGGGCCTTCACGTATTTCTATATGAGAATTCGCCTTCCCTGCATCTGCCTTATCATGTGTCAGCTTATTTGCCACATCAGCTTTCGCCTTCTGTGCATCAGCCTTAATGTCAGCCTTTGCATAGGCTGCCTTCTTCCCAGCCTCGTCATCATCTCCAAATCTAGCCTTCGTCTTCTCTACATCAGCCCTTGCATCAGCCATTGCGTGAGACATTATATTCCCTAAATCAGATACGGCCTTCTTGGCATCGGCCTTCATAGTCTCAACATTTTCGTTTGTCATTGTTTGATTCCACCTTTTGTGCTTCTAGCTCTTAATACAATATCTTTAAATAAAAAGCTTTTGGTACCAACGTATCAAAATATCATGAGCTATACAGATACAAATTCCAATAAATCGAAGTGCGACATCCAAAACTATGTTGGACCTATCCGAATCGGCGGCCAAAAAGGAATGGGAACGGATCTCTTATCCTGAAGCTCCTTACGCATTCTATACGATATCTTTAAATTCAAAGATTTTAGATTTTAAATTTCATGGTATCATAAGATATATATGCCTATAATCTCAAATAGGGCATTATGCCTAAAACTACAATAACGCTATCCAAATTGGTAGCACATACACTGAAGGTCTACACTGCACAGGTCAAGAACAGCTTGCATGCTCAAAGCCAGGTAGTCGAAGAAGCATTGATCGAGTTCTTCAAGAAGCGTGGTGTTAAAATCGAGATATAACTATCTGCCGAGGGCCTTACACCCAAGGAACTCGGTCCTGGTTTCTTCAAAATTATCACTCCAATCTATTAATTTATTTGCGTCTCGGGCTGGCAGCTAAAAGATCAAATTACTTTTCATTGAGGCGATGGCGCATCTTTCTTGCCAGGACCAAGAGGAGGGGGGGGTAATTGCCCCCTGCAGTAATAACATTTTTATATTTTTCACCATAATTGGCTAAATGACTCCAATCCTAAAATCCAAACGTGTGGAATGAGCCTCCAAATATGAGCGATAGTATCGCCAGGATGATGAATACTATTATTAGCCATTTGGCAATATCCATCGATATGCCGGCACCACGTACGCCCAATACTCCAAGTATCAGAGCTATTACAAAGAACACTACAGCCAAATAGAGCAAGTCCGCCATTTCTATACACCTCTAAATATTGATGGCTGGTAATACTCGCCACGGTTATATTCAGTGCATCAGCCATCTTTTCTTCTATGTCCGCTTTCGCATTTTCAGCATCAGCAGAGCTATTACAAAGAACACTATTGCCAGATAGAGCAATTCCACCATTTTTGCATACCGTTAAATATTGATGGTTGGTTATAATCACCATTATTTATTTCAGTGCATGAGAAATCTTTTTTTCTATGCCAGCTTTCGCCATTTCAACATCCGCCTTTGCATGTGCCGCCTTATTCTCGACATCAGCCTTCGCCTTCTGTGCATCAGCCTTAATATCCGCCTTTGCAAAAGCTGCATCCTTCTCGGCGCCATCATGCCCAAAGTTGGCCTTGATCTTCTCCACATCAGCATTTGCATCAGCTTTTGCATGTGCCATCTTGTTCCCTATGTCAGAAATTGCTTTCTTAGTATCAGCTTTCGCCTTTTCAACTCTATCATTTGACATTTTTTAATACCTCATTATACGAGTCTAAGCCCTAATAGGGTATTATTACATAAAAAGATTTTGGTACCAAAAAATCAAAGTTTCATAAGCTCTATATTCATAAAGTTCAATAGATTAAAGTATACTCCTAAAACTGCAGTGGGACCGTCCTAACCGATGGCCAAAATTCTGAAGATTTAAGCCGCAGTGTCCAAGAGCAGCTTGCAGGCTCAAAGCCAAGTGGTCTAAGAGGCCTTAAAGGAGTTCTTGGGGATGCGGGTGAGGGTCGAAGAGTAACCGAAATAAGCGAACTGGTGGGTAGTGCAGGCAATGGCTCAATGATCTATCAAAGACGGCACAAAAAAAGCAGTGAATCTAAAATTTTAAAAGGGCATGTAGCTGCCCCCTATCTGCATCTTCCGCAGTTGCGGATGCCATCAGGCAGATTTAAAATCTTCTGGGTGCCCTTGCAGGCCTGTGCTTCTCGAAGCACTCGCTGCAGTAAACCGGCCGTGTTCCGTCCGGCTTGAAGGGGACCTGAGTCTGCTTTCCACACTCTGAGCAGGTTACGTCGGTCATCTCTCTTGGGCCGCTGCTGAAACTTCTTCCGCCGCTTCCGCCACTTCTGCCACCGCTGCTGCCACCATACTTTCTCTCGAACATTTAACTCACTTTCCTTTTGTATCGATTCAAGGAATCGAACCTGCTACAAAAAACATCTCAACAAACTCAATTGAATCGACGCAATGCAGCTTCCGTATAATGGACATTTTGGTATATATACCTGTTGATCCGACGCGGAACTCGCCTTCCTGTTCATCTCTGTTAGAAAGCCTGTGGGTTTGAGAAGGCGGCAGCAGTACCATCGTTTTATGCAAAACTGCATAGAAAGACCGCCAAGTAGCCTGCAGAAATACTCTTTGCAAGCTCTTCATCGAAGCGCATATAGCGAGAGCAGTTAATTACGCCTGCACATTGGATTCTATTCGTGCAGTCCATTGAGAGCCGCCCGAGCATCGTAGAAGGCCAGGGGAGGAACCCTTTGGCGTGAAGGTGGCAGAGTTGTCTTGAGATTGGATGGGCTTAAGTTATGGCCGATCTCCAACCCATCTGAGCGTGGCTTTCCAAGCCAGATCAATGGGGCTGAGTGGAGACTCAGCATGCAGGCCTTCACGATCCGAAATTCAAAGTTTTGGGGGTCAGGCAGATAGCCGCCAAAGGAACGGCACATCCTTTTGAGTCGCTGCCTGAATCATTTTTGAACCGATCATTTCATTGCATGAGCGCCGTTATTCCCTACTTTTTCCACCCTTTCCTTGCATCGCCTTTTCCAGGAGCCGTCTTTCCTGAATCCGTTGCCCCTTTCTTTGGATCAGCACTTCCGGATGCTGTAGTCTTCCCAGTATTTGCCACTGCGTTCTTTGTATCAGCTTTCGTTCTCTTAGTTTTCTTATTTTGCATTTTAAATTCTCCTTTAAACTTTCTGTGACTCTCTCAATACGATATTTTTAAATAAAAAGCTTTTGGTACCTAAATTTCGGGAATCCCTGATATATGTGGGCATAAGATCTAATAAATTAAAATATGATGCCCTACAAATATACCGGCACTATCTAACGCGGTGGCCAAAAACTCTTAAGGTCTACACTGCTCAGATTATAGCGTTTGTCAGGTGATTTACACTTGGCAGAACCTTCAATCAGGTTATGAATACAGGACTGGACATCAGATAAGGCATGCCCAAAAATATTTTATCATGGACAATAGATATCTTCTGGGGATCTTTATTCCGAAAGAAGCTGGTCATAGGTTGGAGCTTCTGGCTTCACTGGCCTTTTTCCTGGCCCTGATCGTAATAGGCTTGACTTACAATAAGAGCAATGCTTGGGTAGGACACGCCTTAGCGGGGATTGCGTCCCTGCTTCTCTTGATCTTTGCAGTCTCTGCTGGGGCCATGCTGGCAAGAAGGATCCAATTGGCCAGTAGAGACGTATTTAGCATGCATAAAAAGGCTGGAATATATTTCACTTCATTTGTCTTTGGCAGCTTCTTTTATGCTCTATGGGTCGAATTATCGAATAATGAGCCCATAATGAGATCTGTCCATGGCAGGCTCGGCCTCGCCATACTGATTGCATCAGCCCTGCAAGTCATCCCAAGTCTGGCTTCTAAGGATAGGACCAGACTAAAGGCCGCTCATAAGATTCTGGGATATTCTTTGGCCCCCATGATCTTTCTTGAGGCTGTCTGGGGGCTCTATAATGGGGTAGTGGGAGAACCCAAGAATCTGGTCCTTGCTCATTCAGCATCTGGGGGATTCGCAGCCCTGGCCCTGACCTGGATCTTAGTGGAGGTGCTATATCCAACCAAGAGGGGCTTATACAGGGCAAGGATCGCTAGCTATGTTTCATCGGTCTTAATCATTGCAGGCTGCTGGATTGTAGGCGGCTACAACTACCTGACTTCTTATGGCTCACATGTCAAACCAATAATAATGGCCGGGCCTACTCCCTGGGCACACGAGGTTGCAATGGAGGGAAAGGAGCACATCTTCATTTTTCTGCCTGTGATCGCCGTGGCCATATCTCTCATCCTCAGATTCCCGGATAGAGATGACCTAATAGATTCGATGTCCAGGAGAGCCCTGACAATTATGACCACCCTGGCCCTCAGCCTGGTGTTGATGATGTTTATTCTGGGTGCTATTATCTCAAATGCCGGGAGCAGAGGGAGTTTGACATGAGGGCTGCAACTTATGCCATGGCTGCAACTGCCTCTGTGGCCTTAACTGGCGCTATAGTCCTGATTCATATCGCATCGCCTGAGGTCAAGCAGTCCCTGGCTAATATCACAGGTCACCACTGGACTGCAGTCAGCGCCATATCCGCAATCTCATTTGGCCTGATGCTGGTGCTCATCTATGTGCTCCTGGGTCCAGAGAAGAGGAATGGGCTGCACAAGTCTGAAGACCTTCTGGGCTGGTCCATAGCCCTGGTCCTGGTAACCTTGGCCATGACCTTTGGTATCTTCGCCCTTTATGTGGTGCAATATATGGCTGCTTGATTCCAATCTCTGAATACCTCATGTCCAAATCCCGGATCAACAGGAAGCTGCTGGAGCGAAATTGGAACCGGGATCGACTTTTACTCTCATGGCCTCATTTGCGCTCATGGCCTCTTGCACGCTTATGGCACCACCTGTTGCGACATATCTTTTAACGCATCCCCAGATGAGGGCGATATCTCTGGGCAGTTTGATGCATTTCGGGAGAGGATGCTGCTTTGAGTTCATGGCCGCCCGACACCCTCCTCCGGTCTCCTTTCTATGAGCGCATCTTTTATTGCAGAAGGCCAGAGTCCTCAGCAGCACTTTTCCAACGTCGACTGTGTAGGGCGGGTCAGATATGCTTCGAGCATACACTGCAACAGCCATGGCAAAGAAGGATAGGTTCTCTATGGCTCCATCCGACCAATACCTTGAGAGATACCTTTTAATCCTTGGCTCGACCTCGATATCAGCCTGCTCCACAAGTGCACGATATCCATCGGCCGTGGGCATTAGCAATACCTGATCGAATTCGAACTCCTTCATTGTGACACGTCGATCTATCAGCTTAACAATATGAACGCCGTATCTATCAGCATATTCTTCCATTGCCACCCCATAAACGCAGAGCTTCTGTTCGGGAAAAGGTAATTTGATTCTTAATCATATATGAAAGTTCCCCACTCTTAGACGTCAAGCGCTTCTGCTGGGCAATGAGACAATACCTATTGAAGCTTGAAATTAGGAGTCATGAAATTCTAAACACCAATGACACGAATGCCGGCAGCAGTCAGCAGCCTTCCAGTAACGCCCTTTTTGGGGTCGCATGCCGGGCTGTTCTTCAGCATATATGCCTTCCTGCAATTAAATACTTGAGCCATCCAGAGGGTCCATTTCGCTCCTCGCTGGTAGGCCTCTGTCAGATCCTTGCCGCCAAATGAGGTCTCACCGGTCCTTGTATTGACTACTCGTGGCATATCCTCATCCCAGGAGACTGTACATGTGCACCGGGGTGTAGGTAAACCACCAAGGATATCGGGGCAGACCGGGATGAGATTATGCTTTTCCTTCAGGACGGCGATCTTCTTCTCCCTGTATAGCCTGTATCCCATTTTATGGGTGAGGCCGTGGTACCTGCATGGCACACCGCACAGGCATAGTGAGACTAAGACAGATTCCTTAACTGGAACTGAGGCCAAAGCTGCGACTGGAACTGCGGCGCCCTTTTCTGGCTTCTCTGGAGCTTTCAACAATTCTTGGGTTTAAATTCCTCCTTTAAAATGGATCTATCGAATTGAGGCTCTACCTTGGGAGTCTCAGCCCAAGATGCAAGAGATTTAAGAACAGAGGTCTCCTTCCTTTTTCTCATAATTGCGTAGCATTTGCTCTCGTTCCTGCCAGTCGGGCATATAAGCGTACATAAAGCTTTTGAAGACCCGGCCATGATTAGGTGCAATCATATGTACTATTTCATGAACAATGACAAATTCGCCTACCCTCTTTGGGATGCCCAGCAATTCTGAATTAAGAGTAAGACGCCCTGATGTAGATATGGATGCCCATTTGCTCGTCATTTCCATGAGGTATATCTGAGGCACTTTCACGCCTATGCGTGCGGCCCAGTGGCGAGCTGCCCACTTCAGCTCTTCGGCATCGTGCCATCTATCTTGCCGGGCTTGATCTATCATAGCGTGAGTATATTATCTGCGCTGTAGCTTCAATAGTGTATCGGTTACCTCTATCATCTTTGCAGGCCCAACGAGGGCACGGATCGGCTTATACAGCTTCGCTTTGAGCCTGCGCTCTTGCTCTTCATTCCATAGGTAGTCGGGAAATTCATCGAAGAGGGCGTTAATCTCTATGGCTTGGTCGGTGCTGAGTCCATCTACCTCGGACCTGAGGGCTATGTAAATCACGAATGTATTTCCATCCAGTCCCAGTTTCCTGCGCTCGTCGTCTGCGCTCAGGTATTCCTCAGCTAATTTTTTAAAGCGGTCGAGAGCGTCCTTGGTCTCTATCTGGCGATCTTCATAGGCCTGGGCCAATGCCTCGGCACGCTCAGCAATCAGGCGAAGGATAGAGTTCGATCCTCCGTCTTTGCTCGATGATATTGCTATGATCTTGCTCAGGTTTAGGATCTTGGTCCTATCAGATACGCCGCTCCTCCTAATGGCCTCCAACTCTTCTGGGCCAAGCTGATGGATCTCTCCTGGCAGTCCGATGTCGCCGCCCTGGGTATACTTTTGAAGCAGTTCCTTCGTCTTGGCTGTCAGCTCCTTATCGACATAGACGGGGCTGTATGCGTTCATGATGAGCCCGTAGAGCCTGGCCAGTGCCTGATAGTCCTCTATGAATGGGCGCAGGGACGCATCTGGGGAAAGTATGTCATATAGGGTCTGGACCTGTTTGAAGAACCAAAAGAACGTCTCTCGCTCTGCTTTGTTGCCAAAATACTCGATAGCATGCTCTTTTGATTTGTCGCTCCAGCCCTGAGCCAACGTGAGGTATTTCTTGGCTACATCCTGCATGTAGTTGAAGAACAGCATCTTTAAGACCTCCACGTTCTGAATGACTGAAGCTACCACATCTGAATCAAAGGCCAATGCCTTCTCCAGCTTCTCGAAGATGCCTACGAAATCAAGTACAAAACCACATGGTTTGACCTGACCAGACTCATCCTCATAGGGGCGATTGACTCTGGCTATTGCCTGAAGGAGGACATGGTCACGCATGGGCTTATCCAGGTACATACAGTAGAGTATCGGCGCATCAAAGCCAGTAAGAAGCTTCTGAGTGACTATGAGGATCTTGGGGAGAGATCCTTTCTTGATGAAGTCCTTGCGGATCTGCTTCTCCTGGTCAATGCTGATATAGTATTCTTTCAGCTCTAAAAGATCGTTATGTGCAGGTGAGTAAACCACTTGAGAGTACTCTGGAGGCAGGTACTTATCCAGCTCTCTTTTGTATGCAGCACAGGCTGGCCGGTCAACTCCTACCAGGAATGCCTTGAAGCCAAGAGGCTCTACATTCTCTTTGAAATGCTGGGCTATGAACCTGGCCACCTTCTCCACGCGAGACGGTGCCTTGAGCATCTCTTTTAGCTCTACAGCCCTATCGAGGATTGCCTCCAGCTCTTCTGGATCGCTGATTCCTTCAGCATCGGCCAGGCCCAGGAACTCCTTTTCCAGGGTCTCACTATCCACCAGAAGATCTGAGGGTGCCAGAGCATAGTTCAGCTGGACTGTGGTGCCGTCTTCTATGGACTCTGCTATGGAGTACTTATCAAGGTAGCCTCTCTCATCATCAGCACCAAAGACTTTGAAGGTACCTTTGCCCCTGGCAATATTATCTATGGGCGTTCCGGTAAATCCAATATAGGTGGCATTTGGCAGGGCGGCCATAAGGTAGTTGCCCAGATCTCCGCCAGTAGTCCTGTGTGCCTCGTCTACCAGGATGATGATGTTCCTCCTGGTGTTGATGTCAGCAGGGATATCATCGAACTTATGAATCATGGAGACGATGAGGCCCCGGTAATCAGAGGACAGAATCCTTTGCAGCTCCCTTTTGGATCCGGCCACCTCAACTGAGCCTATGCCATAGCCCACGATGTTCTTGAAGAGCTGGCTCTCCAGCTCGTTCCTGTCCACGATCATGAGCACTGTGGGCTTCTCTGAGCCCCTGGACTCTCTGAGCAGCTTTGAGGCGATCGTGATCATGGTGAGGGTCTTGCCGCTTCCCTGGGTGTGCCAGATGAGGCCCCGTCTCTTCTCTGGATCGTACACCCGGTCGAGGACCTTCTCCACGGCCCTGGTCTGGTGCTGGCGCAGGATGATCTTGGTTAAGTCATCATCCCTGGTCAGGAAGATTATGTAATCCCTGAGGACCTTGAGGAATCTTGCCTGGTCAAAAAAGGTCTTGATTGTGTGCTCATAGTTGCCTGGGTGGTCGTCTTTCCAGTTGAAGACGTTCTTTCTGCTGGTGGACCAGGTGGCGCCATAGAAGAATCTGATCAGCTCAGTCACCTCGAAGACCTGGGGGGAAATGAGCATCTCCGGGGTTTCTTTGTGGTAGCGCCTGATCTGGGTCATGCCCTCAGCCAGGCCGTCCTTCTTCTCAGCGCTCTTGGTCTCAACTATGGCTATGGGTATGCCGTTAATGAGAAAGACGACATCAGCCCGGTTGGAAAAGGCCAATCCTTTATGCTTCCATTCATCTGTGACCTGAAAGATGTTGTTATCAGGGTCATCGAAATCCATGAGCAAGACGTTCCTCTCGCAGTTCATCTCAGGGACGAATATCGATTGCTCTCCCCGAAGCCAGGATAATGCATCCCTGTTGCCCTCCAGGCTTGGCCGCAGGAGGTTTAACCTGCGTTGGATCTCCGAGGTCCGGCCATCGTCCACGACGCCAGGGTTGAGCCTCTGGAGCTGTGATTTTAGGAGGTCAGAATAATAGAGTCCGCCCTCTCCTCCCCTCAGGCGCAGAGATTCTATGGGGTCCACATAATCCCAGCCTATGGCCTGGGCATACTTCAGCAGAGGGTTCTGGACGGAGGAGCGCTCACTCATAAGTTGCCACCAGAGCGTCCAATTGGTCCCATCTATAATTTAGAGGTGGTGCTTACAGTCGTGAAGTCATAAATTTGGTGAGAACCTCGACCATACTGGAACCACTTCTTCCAGAATGAGCCTGCCTATATGAGGCTTCAAGGCAGTCTTCATCACCAGATCGACTTTTATGCCCGGCTTCTTGCTGAGGTCATCCTCCATGCGGATGAACTCCAGAAGGGATGGGGCCTGGTTGAACTCCACCAGTATGTCCAGGTCGCTGGACTTCCTGGCCTCCCCACGCACGTAAGAGCCAAAGATGCCCAGGGACTTCACATTATAACGATCTGCAAGCTCGGGCATGCTCTGCCTGAGAACCTGTCCGATCTCCTACAGGGATCGGGGCTGCCAAGTGGTTTTTAGTGCACTGGCCATGATATCTCCGATGGGATTAGATCTACTCAAGAGATTCAATGCTATTCAGATTGAGAGGGAACCAATGATCTGTACCTGGCCAGCAGGTCTTCCTCACACTCATCGAACTCATCCATTGACCCTTCGCCTAACGCTCCGTAATATTTTGAGGCATCGAATTTTTCAATTTTGAGCTTCTCTCCAGCTAGCTTCAGCCTGGATTTCATGCATCCGATTATTGCCTCGTTTATATTCTCCAGTGCCTCTTCCAGAATCTCACCCTCTGAGAGACAGCCCGGAAGGTCGGTACACTCAGCCACGTATCTGCCTTCATCATCTCTCTCGATGACGATGTGGAATTTCATCTATTTACTCTTTGTATATTTGCGCTTATTAAATATATCTCATGACCAAGGATTCACAGATCGTTTGAGGGATAATAGGCGCCGTTATCATTAAGCCATCATTTTTTGGCATGAGTCTCATGCCTATATGCGTAAGGTTCCCCCCAGCTGGGGGTCAGGGGGGTGGGCCGGTCGCGGCCTGGAGCGACAGCCCAGGGCATAATTGTGGACCAGAAAGACACGGGGGCCTTCATAGCTGAAACAATTGAGCCTTCGCCCAATCATCTTTCCTGTATCTTTGATCGAGATCAGAATCGATTGGATATTAACAAGTCTGAGCTTAAAGATGGAAAAAACTTTCTGGGGGCGCCACTGACTACTGGGTGTCTCAGGCCGACGGCCCCCCTGACCCCGCGTCCGCGGGGGACATTTATGATTATAGGCAAGTGCTGGCCAGGAGCTGTTTATTGGAGAATAGGCGCCATTATCATTAGGCCATCGTACTTTGGACCAAGCTCATGCCTATAAGCGTAAGGTTCCCCCCAGCTGGGGGTCAGGGGGGTGGGCCGGTCGCGGCCTGGAGCGACAGCCCAGGGCATAATTGTGGACCAGAAGATAAAAGAGGCCTTCGTAGCTTAAACAATGAAGCAGGAATCATCTTTCTGGTCAGCACTAACCAACTGGGCTGCCACTCATGGCCGTGATCCTAAGGCGCATCCATGGGGGACGCTCTCTAGATTCAGATTGAGAGCACTGATCTGAGAAGGATGGAAAAAACTTTCTGGGGGCGCCACTGACTACTGGGTGTCTCAGGCCGACGGCCCCCCTGACCCCGCGTCCGCGGGGGACACTTATGTCGATAGGCAAGCGCTGGCCAGGAGCTGTTTGATGGATGATAGCAGCCGATCATCTTTCATGCATCCCATGCCAGAGCAGAAGCTGAACAACTCTAGGGTCCAGATGGCTGGATAGGTGAGGCCTCTTCTATCAGGCCCCTGGCCGAGAGCCTTCCGGTCATCAGCTCCTCAAGCGTGGCCCTGAAAAGCTCATCGTGAAGCTCGATCTCGCGCTCAAGGGCGGCGATCTTGGCATCGCAAGAACGATTAATCTGTGAAATAGTATGCTGTTCTTCCCATGTTGGTTTTGGGATTAATACTCTTTTAATCGTTTGGGTGTTAATATTAAATTTCCCATCAGCTGCATTGGAAGCCATTCCACTAAGGTACCGTCTACCTCTACTGGTCATAGTATATATTTGAGCAAACTGAGGTAGAAGCATGTCTATTTTGAGTCTTGCCCTTATTAGATACGAAGCAAAAAGGGCTTGGTTCAACTCCCCTTCGAAAACTGCGCACCTGCCTAGGTACTCGCGTCTCCCGTTTGTCCTTACAAATAATAGATCGCCATTCTTAAGCGTTATATTTTCTGTTTCTTTCTGAGGTGAGGATTCCTATTAACCGGAGTGATGGCAGTAGTTTTTAAAAATTCGTCCATTTTTCGCCATTTTCGTGCCCAAATTCCTTGAATTATCCATCATATCCAGCCATCCTTCGATGGCGTCCGCTATATTCAGATGACATTTGCATTTTTCAGTGTACAGAGCTGATATAAGTTAAAGGCGAATGCAGTAACCATCATCTTTACGTGAACTCTCTTAAC
>Ga0074195_1002104_pt1 | contig 23899 bp, 22 predicted proteins | sample EPASupsiteHSE623_FD_64525 | JGI IMG/M metagenome (GOLD analysis project Ga0074195, IMG submission 64525) | Bioremediated contaminated groundwater from EPA Superfund site, New Mexico - Sample HSE6-23 | ecosystem: Environmental > Aquatic > Deep subsurface > Groundwater > Contaminated ... | reverse complement strand
TACTTTTAAAAAAAATTTCTAAAACTTAGTGTAAAAGGTTAATATATATGCTATAATCATGTTAAGAAAAGAGGTAAGTGTATGAATTTATACAATACAAAAACAAGAAAAATAGAAGAATTTTTACCAAGAGATAATGTTGTTAAACTTTATACATGTGGACCTACTGTATATCACTATGCACATATTGGAAACCTCAGATCCTATATAATGGAAGATATTCTTGAAAAATCATTAGTCTATTTAGGATATAATGTTAAAAGATGTATGAATATAACTGACGTTGGTCATTTAACAAGTGAAGCCGATACAGGTGATGACAAAATGGTTAAAGGAGCCATCCGTGAGCATAAAACAGTTATGGAAATTGCTAAAATATACACGGATGCCTTTTTCCTTGATTTTAAAAAATTAAATATTAAAAAACCTGAAATAATTATACCAGCTACGAGTGAAATAGAAGAATATATTAAAATAATTTCTAAATTATTAAATGATGGATTTGCTTATATTGCGGGAGGTAATATTTATTTTGATACAACTAAATTAAATGAATATTATACTTTAACAAATCATAATAAAGAAGAACTTATAGTAGGGGCTAGAGAAGGTGTAGATGCTGACTCATTCAAAAGAAATCCTGCTGATTTTGTATTATGGTTTACTAAATCAAAATTTAATGAACAAGAATTAAAATGGAATAGTCCTTGGGGAGTAGGATATCCGGGCTGGCATATAGAATGCTCTGGTATTGCACTAAAATACTTAGGAGAATACGTTGATATTCATGCGGGTGGAGTTGATAATATATTCCCACACCATACTAACGAAATAGCCCAGTCAGAAAGCTATTTAGGGCACTCTTGGTGTAATTACTGGTTCCATGTTGAACACTTAAATGACTCACGTGGTAAAATGAGTAAAAGTAAAGGAGACTTTTTAACTGTTTCTTTACTAGAAGAGAAGAACTATAATCCACTTTCATACCGTTTGTTTTGCTTAAGTTCGCACTATAGAAAACAACTAGTATTTTCATATGAAGGAATGGATATTGCTGAAAACACTTATAAGAAATTATTAGGTAAAATTAAACTATTAAAAGAAGATGGTAGTATTAACTTTGATATTACTAAAGAGTATATTGAAAAATTTAGTGATGCCTTAAGTGATGACTTAAATACATCAATGGCACTTACTATTATGTATGATGTTTTAAAATTAGATATAAATGATACAACAAAAATACATATATTAAAATCATTTGATGAAGTTTTAAGCTTAGATTTGTTTAAAGAACAAGTTATTGACTCAAAGCTAGAAGATTATATAAATACTAAAATAGCTGAAAGAAATAGAGCCAAAGTTAATAAAGACTATGAACTATCTGATAAAATAAGAAAAGAGCTAGAAGAAAAAGGCATTATTTTAAAAGATACAAGAGAAGGTACCACTTATGAGATTAAGTAATTAATCTCTTTTTCTTGCCAAAATTATTTAATTATTATATAATTATTAAGGGATTATATGAATGGATTATTAATAGTAAATAAAGAAGCTGGCTGTACTAGTAGAGATATAGTGAACATAGTCAGTAAAAAACTAAAAATTAAAAAAATCGGACATACTGGAACGCTTGATCCAATGGCAGAAGGTGTACTTGTTTTATGTATTGGCGAGGCTACTAAAATAGTAGAAATAATAACGTCTTCCGATAAAGAATATGAAGCTGAGATAACCTTAGGGTTAAATACTGATACTCTGGATATAACAGGCAATGTTCTAAAAGAAGAAGAAGCAATTTTTACTAAAGAAGATATTTTAAAATCTTTAGTAAAAATAAAAGGCTTTTATGAACAAACCGTTCCAATTTATTCAGCTGTTAAAATTAATGGTAAAAAATTATATCAATATGCTAGAAATAACGAAGAAGTTATTTTACCAACAAGAACAGTTGAAATTAAAGAAATAAAGCTTATTAGTAATATAAAACATGTAAATAACAAGACTATTTTTAGTATCAAATGTACTGTTAGTAAAGGAACATATATTAGAAGCCTTGCAAAAGATATAGCAGAAATACTAGGTACAATTGGTGTTATGTCTAAATTAAATAGAACAAGACAAGGAAAATTTTTAATTAAAGATTCATATAAATTAGAAGATATTTTGAGTGATAACTACAAAATAATTCCATTATCAGATAATTTATTTGATTACAAAGTCGTTATAGCCACTGATTTATTACTAAAAAAAGTAATGAATGGTGCTTTAATAGAAAATATATATGGTGAAGAGGTTATATTAATTAAAGACACTAATGATAATCTTTTAGCTATATATAAAGCTTATGAAAAAGACAGAGGTTATTTAAAACCATGGAAAATGTTTAAAGGAGGAATTTTATGACATTACTTATCATGGCAGCCGGAATGGGCAGCAGATTTGGAGGACTTAAGCAAATAGAACCAATTGGTCCTAATGGGGAATTCATTATTGATTATTCAATATATGATGCTAAATTAGCTGGATTTACTAAAGTTGTTTTTATCATTAAAGAAGAAAACTATGATATTTTTAAAGAAACAATCGGTAAAAGATTTGAGCATATTATTGAAGTAGAATATGTATTTCAAAAAAATACTGATATTCCAGCTTTTGTAGGAGATACTTCATTTAGAAGTAAACCTTGGGGAACAGCTCATGCTATACTTTCAGCTAAAAATAATATAAGTGAAAATTTTGCTATTATTAACGCTGATGACTTTTATGATCGTGATGCATTTTTTAAAATTGCTGAATTTTTAAAAACATCAAGTGAAGATGAATATGCGATAGTAGGTTATAAAGTTGGAAACACTATCACTGAAGCAGGTTCTGTAAAAAGAGGTGTTTTAGTAGAAGAAAATGGTTATTTAAAAGAATTAACTGAAAGTACTGTTTCTATAAATGGTGATGCTTATTTAGCAGCTCCACTTAATGGAAGTAGCGCATTTACTACTTCAAAAGATGCTTTAGTTTCTATGAATATGATGGGTTTTAGTACTAAATTATTTAAATATTTAGAAGAAGGGTTAGTTAACTTCTTTAAAGAAAATATGAGTAATCTTGAAAAGTGTGAATATTTGATTCCTGATGTTGTTGCTTCTTTATCAAAAGATAAAAAAGTAACAGTGAAAGTTATTCCAACTACATCTGTTTGGATGGGAATGACTTATAAAGAAGATAAATTAATACTAGTAGAAAATATTAAAAAATTAATTGACAGTGGAATATATCCTAATCATTTGGTTTAGTAAAATGAAAAAATTAAGATATTTAGTTTTAACTTTATTCTTATTTATTCTAAGTATAAATAATGTTTCTGCTAGTAATAAAATATATAGTATTGATGTCACTGCAAAGTTAAATACTGATGGTAGCGCTTTAATAACTGAGATTTGGGACGTTTCTACGGATAGTGGTACTGAACTATTTAAGCCAATGTCCAATTTAAAAAATAGTTCTATTAGTAATTTTCAAGTTAGTATGAATGACACTTTATATACAACTGCTAATACTTGGAATATTAAAGGAACTTTTGATTCTAAAAAATATAAAAGTGGCATTAACTATATTGATAATGGATTAGAATTATGTTTTGGTATAACTAGTTATGGTAGAAGAACTTACAAATTAACTTATAATGTAACAAATATGATTAATTCAGTGAGTGATGCTGATATTCTTTATTGGAAATTTATTAACGATTCAATGGACCCTGCACCAAGCAAAATATCAGTTACAGTTAGTGGACCAACTATTTATGAAGATACACTAGATGTTTGGGGATATGGCTATAAAGGATATGCATATGTAGCAGATGGTGTCATTTCTATGTCTAGTGAAGAAAATACAACATTTGGATATGATAATTATGCAGTTTTATTAGTAAAATACCCGAAAGGAATATTTACAACTACTAATAATGGATACTCATATACAACATTTGATGAATATTATAGTTTAGCTGAAAAAGGATCATTTGATTATGATTACAGTGAAGACACTCTTTTTAATATTGTGAATGCTGTTGCTGCTATTGCCGGAATGTTAGGATTTATTTTATTAATAATTCATTTTGCAACTAAATCATCACCAATTAAAGTTTATGTTAAAAGAAAAATTGATAAAAATACACTAAATTATTTTCGCGATATTCCATGTAATAAAGATGTAATACGTGCTAATGCACTTTCTTTAATGTATAATATTCATTCAACCAGAGAAAACATTCTAGGAGCTTTAATGCTTCTATGGATTAAAGAAAATAAAATATCTATTATTAAAAGTGAAAATAAAGTACTATTTATTAAAAAAAGCACTATTTCTTTAAAGTTTGATAAGAACGCTACATTCATTAATAAAGTAGAAAAAGATGTTTTTGATAAACTACTTGTTATAAGTAAAGATGGTATACTTGAGGAAAATGAATTTACCAACTACTGTAAGAATAATTATACTTCTGTACTTACTTGGTTTAACAAAATTTTTGATTCAGAGATATCAAAATTAATTGAAGAAAAAGAAATAACAACTGAAAAAAAAGGCGGACTTTTTTATAAATTAAATCATAATCTATCAGAAAAGTTACATGAAGAAGCTAAAGAGTTATTAGGTCTTAAAAAGTTTTTAAAAGACTTTAGTTTAATAGCGAATAAAGAACCTCTTCAAGTACATGTTTGGGAATATTATTTGATATATGCTCAAATGTTTGGAATAGCAGATAAGGTGGCAAAAGATTTTAAAAAGTTATATCCAGAGCTAATAAATAATAATAACTATAGTTATGACTTAACTACTCTTGCTATGATTAACCACTTTTCATATAGTGGAATACAAGCTGCAACAACTGCTAGAAGTAAAGCGCAAGCCTATAGTTCTGGTGGTGGAGGATTTTCATCAGGAGGCGGAGGCGGAGGTTCATCTGGTGGTGGATCTGGCGGGGGCTCTAGATAAAAAACTTGACACAAAGTATATTTAATTGTATTATATACTTATATTTATTTAGCGCTTATTAAAGAAGTAGTAACTTAATATTATTTGAAGAAAGTTCGTGGAAGATGAAAACGAATATTAATATTAGATGAACTTGTCTTTATAGCTAAATCGCCTAAGGCGTTAGAATAATGAGATGTAAAGATACATGAATTAAGGTGGTAAAGCGTTATTCGCCCTTATGAATGTATCTTTTTATTTTAAAGGAGAACTTATGAATTTTACTGAAATTGAAAAAAAATGGCAAAAATACTGGGAAGATAATAATACTTTTGTAGCTGATAATAATAGTGCAAAAGAAAAATTTTATTACTTAATAGAATTTCCTTATCCATCAGGTGCTGGTCTTCATGTTGGACACATTAGAAGTCAGTCTGCACTTGATGCTATGGCACGTAAAAAAAGAATGGAAGGATATAATGTTTTATATCCAATTGGTTGGGATGCTTTTGGCCTTCCTGCTGAACAGTATGCAATAAAAAATCATATTCATCCCTCTATTGCTGTTAAAGAAAATATTAAAACATTTAAAGAACAAATAAAATCTCTTGGTATTAGTTTTGATTGGACAAGAGAGTTTTCGACGACTGATCCTGAATATTATAAATGGACACAGTGGCAGTTTTTAAAATTCTTTGAACATAATATGGCTTATAAAGCAAAAAAAGAAATCAATTGGTGTCCTAATTGTAAAATAGGCTTATCTAATGAAGAAGCTGAAGGAAACATTTGTGAAAGATGCGGTGGAGTAGTCACTAAACTTTTAAAAGAACAGTGGATGCTTCGTATGAGTAATTATGCTGAAGAACTTCTAGATGGTCTTGAAGAAACTGACTTTGTAGAACGTGTTAAAACAGCTCAAGTAAACTGGATTGGTAAAAGTAAGGGTGCTGAAATTGACTTTAAAATTAAAGAAGTTAACGAATCATTAAAAGTATTTACAACAAGATGTGATACTTTATTTGGAGTAACATTCATGGTTATTTCACCAGAACATCCTTTAATAAATAAGTATAAGGAAATTATTAAAAATATATCAGAGGTTTTTGCATACCAAAAAGATGCTTCTAGTAAAACTGAAATTGAAAGAACTGATGCATCTAAAGAAAAAACTGGTATTAAAATAGAGGGATTAACAGTTATAAATCCTGTCAATAATAAAGAAATTCCTATTTGGGTATCTGATTATGTTTTAATGAATTATGGAACAGGCGCTATTATGGCCGTTCCTGCTCATGATGAAAGAGATTATGCTTTTGCTAAAAAATTTAATATAGATATTATTCCTGTTATAGAAGGTGGAGACATTTTAAAAGAAGCATATACAGAAGATGGTAAAATGATTAATTCTGACTTCTTAAATGGAATAGAAACTAAAAATGAAGCAATAGATAAAATGCTTAAATATTTAACTGATTATAATATTGGTTATGAAAAAACAAACTATCGACTTCAAGATTGGGTGTTTTCAAGACAAAGATTTTGGGGAGAACCAATTCCTATCGTAAAATGTCCTAAATGTGGATTTGTTCCTGTGAAAGAAGAAGACCTTCCGGTAATACTACCTAATGTTGCTCACTATGAGCCTACTGATGATGGTGAAAGTCCTTTAGCACGTATTCCAGAATGGTACAACACAACTTGCCCTAAGTGTGGAGGAGAAGCTACTCGTGAAACCGATACAATGCCAAACTGGGCAGGATCTTCTTGGTACTGGCTAAGGTATATGGATCCTAAAAACAATAAAGAGTTTGTATCAGAAAGCGCTATGAAATACTGGAACATGGTTGACTACTATAATGGTGGTATGGAACATGCTACAAGACATTTACTTTATGCAAGATTTTGGCATAGATTTATGCATAATATAGGTTTAATACCGTTTTCGGAACCATTTAAAAAAAGAGTAGCCCATGGTATGATATTAGGCTCTAATGGTGAGAAAATGTCAAAATCTAAAGGCAATGTTGTTAATCCTGAAGACATGATGAAAGTTTATGGAGCAGATGCCCTTAGATGTTATGAATTATTCATTGGAGACTATTCAATGGACGCAGCTTGGAGTGAATTCGGGTTAAAAGGATGTAAAAGATTTTTAGATCGTATTTATAAAACAAAAGATAAGTTAAATAATTCTTTAGAATATACAAAAGATTTAGAAATAATTATTAATCAAACAATTAAGAAAGTTACTGATGATTTAGAAAATATGAAGTATAACACCGCTGTATCATCACTTATGATACTTCTGAATGAATATGATAATCACGAATTAATAAGCCTTAAAGATTATCAAGTATTACTTACTTTATTAAATCCAATTTGTCCTCATATAACAGAAGAATTAAATCAAATGATTGGGTTTATTCCTGTTTGTGAAAGCTCTTGGCCAAAATATGATGAAAATAAGTTAACTAATGAATTTACTGAATTAGTAGTTCAAGTAAATGGTAAAGTAAGAGCTAAAACATTAATAAATAGTTCTTTATCTGATGATGAAATTAAAGAAATTGCTTTAAAACAAGATAATGTTGTAAAGTATATTGAAAATAAAGAAATACTTAAATTGCTTGTTATTAATAAAAAAGTAGTTAGTATTGTTATAAAATAAAAATTATAAAAACTTCTTATTTAAAGAAGTTTTTTAATATAGTAAATACTTAGGCATTGAAAATGTAATATAAATCTGTTATGATTTAATTATTATATAGGAGATATTATGGAAAAATATTCTTACGAAGAATTACTAAATTTAGTTATAAAAGATATTGAAATTACTCCAAGTGAAAAATGTTATGGAATTTCTTTTATAGGATTTCCTGGGAGCGGTAAAACAACTATTAGTAAAAAAATTTCTGAAAAAACAGGTCTTTATATAGCGTCTAACGATCAAATAAGAAGAATACTAGAAGACTTAGGATATGACGTTGAAGGAAAAGATCTTGAACTAGTTAGGTCTTTATCAATGAGTAGACTTAAATACTTACTTGAAAGAAAAGTATCGTTTATCTTTGATGCAAACATGCAAAATTATTCAGATGCGGCTATTGATTTATGGAATAGCTATAATGCTAAACTTTATATTATCAAACTAGATTGTTCAGAAGAAGAAATATTAAAAAGAATAGATAAAAGAATTTCTTCAAATAATGATTTTTCAAAAGCTAATAGAGAAATATATTATAGAGAAGTAGAAAAAGCAAAAAATAGTGTTGTAGCTAGTAAAAATATCTTCTATACAATAAATACCGAAAACGATATTGATAAACAATTAGATGAACTATTAATAAAAATATGTGATGATTCAAGGAGTATATAATGGCAAAACTATTATTTATGAGGCATGGATTCACAATTGCCAATAATGCAAGATGGAATAATCAACCAGGAATTAGCGAACATATTAAATCAGACAGAGAGTGCCCTCTTGAAAAAAGCATTGGCGCAGTTCAAGTAGCAGAAGCAGGAAATTTTCTAAAAGAAAAGTTTAAAGAAAAAAGAGTTTTAGTTTTTGTAAGCCCGTATTTAAGGCCAAGAGAATCAGCTCAAATAATTTATCAAAAGGTGCATAAAAGTGTTGGCAGTATTCAATTTAAAATAGTAGAAGCACTTCGTGAAATAGATCAAGGAGCAATTTTTGCGAAAAATTATGATGAACAAGATCAAGAATTAGGAAAAGACGAAGCGGCATATTTTAGAGACATGAAGAAAAGCAAAAAAGGGCCAGGTCTTCCTTTCCCATATGGTGAAAGTGAAGTAGAGGTTAGAAGAAGAATATTGCATTTTGTAAAACACGATCTATTAGTGGCTTGCTCTAGTGAAGAGTATGACTATGTTTTAGTTGTAGCTCATGATACAGTCAATAAATGGTTGTATTATATTATTAATGATAACTTTCCCCCACAGCAGCCAACTGCTGCTATTATTGAAAATGGTGGAGGAATCATTTTTGAGCCAACTACTTTAGTTCCACATGGTTATGTGGTTGATTTAGATAATATTCATGCTAATAAAAAAAAATAGATTAGAAAAAGTATATAATATCTATATACTTTAATGCCGATTTAGCTCAGTAGGTAGAGCAACGCACTCGTAACGCGTAGGTCGAAGGTTCAACTCCTTTAGTCGGCACCATTTATAATAAGGAGATATGAAATGTACAAATATAATACAAAAGCTTATATCATTTATATTTTTTTAATTTCTGCAGCAATATGCTCCTTTTACTTTCTAGATTTTGGTTGTATATTCAAATTATGCTTTCATGTTTGTTGCCCTACTTGTGGAATGACAAGAGCTATAATAGAACTCTTTAATGGTAATATTAATGGCTATATTGAATATAATGTTTTCGCATTACCTGTTTTTATTTCTGTATTTGTAATAATAACAATGAGTTCATTTAATATAAAGAATAAAGTAGTATCTTGGATTTGCTATATTACATTAATATTAAACTTAATTTATTATTTTATTAGATTATTTTTACAAATTCTTCCGTGTTAATATTGTAAATACAAAAAATATATGATACTCTTATAATAAAGGAGGAGTGTATATGGATAATAAAATCGACATGTGGATAATGACTAACTCAAAGTTTTTACCAAATGAAAAAATTGTTTACATCAAAGAAAAACTTAAATCAATTGATGAAAATAAATGGTCACTACTACAAACAGTTGAATTCAAAGACCCAACAACATTATTGCTAGTTTCAATTTTTCTTGGTTCTTTAGGTATCGATAGATTTATGTTAGGGGATACTGGAATGGGGATTTTAAAACTACTTACTGCAGGATTATGTGGTATTTTAACTATTATTGATTGGTTTACAATATCAAATAAAACAAAAGAAGTAAATTTTAATAAATTATCAATGATAATATAAAAAACTTTAAAACTATGTCTTCAATAGATATAGTTTTTTATTATTTGACAATTAGCTATTATTATGGTAAAGTACCTCTTTGTTGAAAAAAGGGGTTTTTTATGAGAATATATTTAAATCAAATAGCTATAATAAATTACATGAAAGAATTTATGAATATGTATCAAGCAACTGAGGAAAAAAGCTTGCTTGAAATAGGTGGTGGAGTAGATAGATCGCTTTCTGTTTTACTAAAAGCTGAATACTTTCCATCATTCTTACTATCTAATAGTGTAACATATAAAGAGCTTAAAGAAGCAGGAATAATAGGTGCTAAAGGAATCATACGAAGAGGTGGATTATGCCTAGAGCAAGATCCAGAATGTGAAAAATTTTTTAAATCAATTAGATTAAGTAACTTTAAAAATGAAAAACCTGCTATTGCAGATTTTAGTGCTATGATTGCTAGTGGATATAATAAAGATTTAGAAAATGCACTATCGTCATCTCTTCCTAAATATTTTGGAGTTTGTTGTGATCACACGATAGAAGATGACTTTATTTCAGGAAGCCCAGCTTATTTAGATTACATATTAGCTAGAATAGCATCTGATACAAGTACTGAGTACACAATATCTCATGATACAATAAATGATGGCGATCAAGAACTATTTTTACTTCATCCAAAAAATAGATAACTTGCAAAAAAACTATCTTAGTGTTATCATATAAGCATTTATGGAGGATTTATGGAATTAAAAATAGCTACATTAAATATTAAAACAGCAAATACAGAAGAATCAGCTGCTCAGACTGGCACTATTTTATCAGAAATAGTTTTAGAACATGGTATTGATATTTTATTTCTTCAAGAAATAACAAGATTTACAAATATGTCTATTCAAAGAGCTATGCCAAATTATACTTTAGTCGGTGAAAGAAGATTTGATGTTACTAAATTAGGTCAGATTTTAGGCTCATTAGGTATTAAATTAAACGCTTATAATGAATCGACTCCTATATTAAGTAGATATCCTATTTTGTTTTCTGAAACATTTCCATTAAGATGGATTCCAACAAACATTAAAGAGTTAAAAGAAGGGTTAAAGCCATTTTCTATTATGCCTAGATGTGAAACTACAGCTGATATTGCATTAAAAGATTTATCAAGCGAAAATTATTTAACTGGTTTATCAACTCATGTTACGCATACTGTTAGATCGATGCAAAAAAAGCAATTGTTAGATTTGTTAGAAATAATAAGAGATAAGGCTAGTTACAATAATTTTGTTATGGGAATGGATGCTAACTTAGAAGTTAATGATCCGATATTAAAATGGTTTACAGATGCTTTAAGAGAGTTGTCTCTTGAAAGAGTTCCTGTAGTTGGAAAAACTAATGGTGATAAGTATCCAGAAACTACCGCAATTGATCACTTGTATGTACCAACAGGTAGTATAGAAACCTGTGGTATAATACATGATAAGAGATTATCTCTTATTACAGATCATAAGCCAGCATATGCAAAAATAAATATATAAAGAGTTGAATAACTCTTTTTTAATGTGATATAATAATATTAATAAATAGAGGTATAATATGTCAGTATTAATTGGTAGTATTAATTTTCATACTTGTGATGGTATAAAATCAGAAAACAACGGAATAGTACTTCAAAAAATTGCTTCAAAATATAACTTTGCTTACATTGGTACACAAGAGCTTCAAAAACCTGCTCTTGATGTTATAAATAATAGTGAAAGTGAATATAAAATATATGGTAAGAGAAGAGGAAATGCCTTAAGACCTGGAATACTTAGAGTATTATATTCAGCTATGTATAATGAAGCTGTTGGAATTCTTACTAACAGGTCTCTTACTAGTAAGCCCACTACAACTGTTTTGCCATGGATCCCTAGATCACCTAAAGAAATTAAAGAATGTACAAGTGACAGCTATGATATAATGCCTCGCATTATGACATCAATTACAACTAATGATCCAGAATTAGGTCCAACATGTCACATCAATGTGCATTTGAACTATTCATCACTTAATATTCAGTGGTGTGAAGCAAAAATGATTGTAGAACATGTAAAAAGAATGTCAGAAAATTATAGTATTATTTTGACAGGTGACTTCAATATGGAAGTAGGGAATCCTGCCATGGATTATATAATTGAAGAGTTAAATAAATTAGGTATCATAAGAGTACCTATAAATGAAAAAACCAATGCTTTAAAATTTCCTACTAAAACAGCAGTTGATTATATCTTTATTTCTAAAAAATTAAAACTTTTAAAATATGGTATATTAAAAGAAGAAGAATTAAATGGTAGAACTGATCATGAACTTTTATATGCTGAAGTAGAAAATGCTGAGAAATTTCATCGAAGAGCTGGTTAATAAGCTCCTTTTTTGTGCTATAATTTAAATAGGTGAAATTATGAATTTATATCATTTTATTGAAACAAACTTATTTTTCTTTATTGTTGTTCCATATATAATATGTGGACTATTAATTCTTTACTTATATAAAGATAGAAAAGATCATACTCATAGTATTAGTAAATGTATGATTTATAGTAAAAGAAGACATATGATATTTATACTTTTCTTTGGAATAGGCAGCTTATTACTTGATAGTACTTTAATATTTTATGTAATACCAAAATATAATGGAAATATATATATGATAATTTCAGTAATATTTCTTTATATATTTCAAATGGGTCTTTCAATATTCCCTGATAGTATTGGTTATAAAAGAGTAATGCACCTTATATCAGCATATGGTGCTAGTGTTGTAACAATATTATTTTGTCTTTTGTTAGTATTATTTGGAACAATGAACTTTAATATTAGAATAATGCCTCTACAATTTGTAATATTATGCTTTATAATAGTTATATTTCTTCTTTTTAATAGAAAATATAGAAAACTAACTTTCTTACTAGAAACAGTTTGTATAATTGACTGGGTTATAACGCTTTTCTTTATATCTTTTATATAAATTTCACACTTTTTACATAAAACTAATATATAATTTTAATGGAGTTGGTAAATTTGAAAATTTTAATAGTAGATGATGAAGAAATGATTAGAAATGTCATAAAAGAATACTGCCTATCTGAAGGATTTAAAATAATAGAAGCCAGCAATGGCGAAGAAGCAATTGATGTTGTTTTAAATGATAATGTTGATTTAGTTATTTTAGATGTTATGATGCCAAAATTAGATGGCTTTTCAGCATGTAAAGAAATCAAAGCTATAAAAGACATTCCAATTTTGATACTATCAGCTAGAACTGAAGAAATTGACAAACTATATGGTTTTGATCTTGGAATAGATGATTATATGATAAAACCGTTTAGTCCAAAAGAACTAATGGCTCGCATAAAAGCTATAACAAGTAGAAATAAAAGAACGAATGAGATATTTACCTTTAATGATTTAACAATTAATTTTAGTAGCAGATTCGTAACAATTGACAGTAAAGAAATTTTTCTAACCCCAAAACAATATGACTTACTTCAATATTTCATTAAAAATGAAGGAGTAGCCCTTACCCGTGAACAAATACTTACCAATGTTTGGGGATATGACTTTTATGGTGATGATAGGACAATTGATAGTCATATTAAAATATTAAGAAATAGCCTAGGTAAATATCGTGATTTAATAACAACCATTAGAGGAATGGGGTATAAATTTGAAAGAGAAAAAAACAAAACTACATTATAGCATATGGACTTATCTTATTATCTTTTCATCATTAATTCTAGTTTTCTTATGGCTTTTTCAAGTAGCTTTTTTTAAGAAATACTATCAGTTTATGAAAAAAAAAGAACTTGAAAATGAGCTTTCTACTATTAAAAATAACTATACTGATTATAGTGTACTTGATAACATATCACATGACTCTGGCATATGTATCGAAATATATACTAATGAAACAATTATATATTCATCAGCTTCATTTAATAGAGGATGCATGGTAGAAGGTCCTTATAATTACAAGAAAAACTTTATAACTAGTAATAAAACAAGCTTTTCGTATAATTTAGTCAATCCACGTTTTAATAATCAAACACTTATTAAAGCTATAAAAATCAATGACACTTATATATTCACAAGTATTTCTTTAGAACCACTTGATTCAGCTATCACTATATTAAAAAGTCAGTTAATTTATATTACAATTATTGTTTTAATATTATCATTTATTATTGCTTATTTTATATCAAAGAAAATAAGTAAACCAATTATTAAAATAAATAATAAGACTAAAGATTTATCCCATAAAAAATATAATATTGTCTTTGATGATAAAACTGAAATTAAAGAAATATATGAACTAGAAACGTCGTTAAATAATATGAAAGAAGAATTATCTAAAACAGACGAACTACGTATGGAGCTTCTTTCCAATGTAAGTCATGATTTAAAAACTCCGCTTACAATGATTAAAGCTTACGCTGAAATGGTAAGAGATTTAACATATAATGATTCTATCAAAAGAGACGAAAATTTAAATACTATTATAGATGAAGTTGATAGATTAAATTTACTTGTTAATGATATTTTACTTCTTTCAAAAGAAGAAGCTAATATCGATGAAATAAATTATTCAAATATTAACGTTTATGACTTAATAACTTCAATTGTTAAAAGATATGATCACTTAGTATTAAAAGAAAAATATCATTTTATTATTACATGTGATAATGACATTTATATTGAAGGAGATCATAAAAAGATTGAACAAGTTATATATAATCTTATTAATAATGCTATTAATTATACAGGATCTGACAAAAGAGTTATTATTAATGTTATAAAAAATGAAAATGTTCGCTTTGAAATTACTGATACTGGAAAAGGAATTGACGAAAAAGACATTAATTTCATTTGGGATAGGTATTATCACACTAATAAGAAACACAAAAGAAATGTTATTGGTACTGGTTTAGGTCTTTCGATTGTTAAGAATATATTAGAAAATCACCACTTTAAATATGGTGTTATAACTAATAAAAATAAGGGAACCACTTTTTACTTTGAGACTACTAATAAGTAGTCTTTTTTAATTTAAAACATTCTTTTCACAATTTCTTCACAATTAATAAATATAATAATAAAGAAAGGAGAATTTTATGTACATATTTAAATATGCATATTTATCAGTTATTAGAAATAAAGGGAGGAATATTTTAATTGGGCTTATTATTGTTGCAATTACTATAAGTGCTTGTATAGCGCTTACAATTAATAAATCAGGTAATAATTTAGTAAATAGTTATATTGATTCAAATCCACTTGAAATAACATTTAATATGGATCCTTCTATTTATAGAAATGCAACAGATGAAGAAAAAGAGAACTATTCACCAATCACTGTAGAAGATGTTTCAAAATATGGTGAAAGCACATATGTAAGTGATTATTACTATACACTTCAAGCTTCACTCGAAAGTGATGACATTGAAAAAGTTTCGTATGATGAAATGTTTGAGCTTCCTGATGATAGAAAAACTACTTCAACTACTGAAACTGATAGTAATAGACCTAGTGGTATGGGAAGAATGATGAGTGGTTTTACATTCATATCATATTCAGATCCATCTTATAATGAAAACTTTATAAATGGAACTAACAAAATAACGAATGGAGTAATGTTTGATGAAGCGAGTACTGACAATGTTATTGTTATTAGTAGTGAACTTGCTTTAAATAACGAAATAAGTGTAGGTGATGAAATAACATTTTATTCATCTACTGACACAACTATAACATATAAGTTTAAAGTAGTAGGAATTTATGAGGATACTACTGAAGTTTCAGCCACTCAGAATATGATGGGAACTAACTCTAGAAACACAATTTATACAAACATAACGGCAATGCAAAAAGTGCTTAAAAATGAAGAAACTAGTACAATGACAATGGGACTTTCTGCAAAGTTTTATTTAAATAATAATGATGATTTAGAAGCATTTACAAATGAAGTTAAATCAAAAGGATTAAGTGATGTTTATACTGTTACAACAAATGAAGATACAATAACTGAAACTCTTGATCCTATTAAAAATTTAAGTAAATTCTCAAGTAGTTTCTTAATAGTTGTTTTGGTAATTGGTGCGATTATTCTTTCAGTAATAAATATTTTAAATATCAGGGAAAGAAAATATGAAATAGGCGTATCTCGTGCTATTGGAATGACTAAACTAAAAATTACCATGCAGTTAATTGCTGAAATGCTTATAGTGTCTTTTGCTAGTCTAATAGTTGGTATATCTGTTGGGACTATTTCAAGTCAGCCAATTACAAACACTATTTTACAAAATGAAATATCATCTTATCAAAGTGAATCAAATCAAATATCAGAGAACTTTGGTGGGCAAAATTTCGGAAATAGAGAAAATATGATGCGAGGAAGAAATAAAGACATTAGCTATGTTGATAGTTTAAAAGTTACAGTTTCATTTATTACAATTATTCAGCTATTTTTGATTAGTTTGCTCCTTACTTTAATAAGTGGCGCTATCGCAATTATGTTTATCAATAAATACGAACCAAATAAAATACTTCAAAATAGAACATAGGAGGATTTATGAGTATAATAAAAATAAAAGATCTCTATTTTACATATGATAACGAAAAATACGTCTTACAAGACTTAAATATGGAATTTGATAAAGGAACAGTATACGGCGTATTTGGTAAAAGTGGAGCAGGTAAATCAACCCTTTTATCTCTCATTGCCGGACTTGAAGTCGCATCAAAGGGAAGTATTTATTACCTTGATAAAGATTTATCTAAAATAAATAGAGATAAATATAGGTGTAATGAAATAGGTGTAGTATTTCAGAGTTTTAATCTTCTACCTCATTTAACAGCTCTTGAAAACGTTATTTTATCAATGGATATAAGTGATTTAAAGGTTAAAGACAGAGAAAAAAAAGCTCTTGAGCTTTTAAATAAAGTAGGTATTGATAAAAGTAAAGGAATGAGAAGGGTTTTACAGCTGTCAGGTGGTGAACAACAACGTGTTAGTATTGCAAGAGCTCTCGCTTATGACTCAGAAGTTATCCTAGCAGATGAACCAACTGGTAATCTTGATAAAGATAACGAGGAAGATATTATTAATTTACTTATAAGTCTTGCTCATAATGATAATAAATGCGTTATTATTATAAGTCACTCTACAAAAGTAAAAGAAAATGTCGATAAGCTTTACTATCTTGATAAAGGAAAACTTAAAGATGAATAACTATTTAAATATAATTCCATTAAAAAAGAGAAAATTTATTTTTCTCTTTTTATTTAATACTAGCTTTAATAAATGAATCAAATAAAGGATGGCATTTATTCGGTCTACTTTTAAACTCTGGATGAAACTGACAAGCAATAAAATGCTTGTGAGAAGGTATTTCTATTATTTCTATTAAATTACTTTGTAAATTAATTCCAGAAAAAACAAAACCTTTTTCTTCAAGTAAAGTACGATATTCATTATTAAATTCATAGCGATGCCTATGACGTTCTTTAATATCAGTTGCTTTATATGCTTTATGAGCTAAAGTATTTTCTTCAATATGACAATCATAATTACCAAGTCTTAAAGTTCCACCCATATTGCTAATAGACTTTTGATTAGCCATTAAATCAATTATAGGAGTAGTAGTGTCTGGATTTAATTCTGTTGAATTTGCTTCTACTAAGCCACATACATTACGAGCAAACTCAATAACACTTACTTGTAGTCCTAAACATAACCCAAGAAACGGTATATTATTAACTCTTGCATATTCACAAGCCTTAATCATTCCCTCAACACCACGAGATCCAAATCCACCGGGAATAATAATACCTTTCATCCCTTTAAATATTTCATTAAAATCAGTGTTTGGTTTTTCAAGTAGTTCTGAGTTAATCCAATTAATTTTAATTTTCTTATTATATTTATATCCAGCATGTTTTAGTGACTCTTTAACAGAAAGGTAAGCATCTTCTAACTCTACATATTTACCAACTAAAGCAATATCGACTTCTTCGTTTAGATTATTAACCGTTTCTATTAAATCTTCCCAATATTTTAAGTTACTTTTATAACTCTTTAATTGAAACTGTTTTAAAATGATTTCTTCAATATTTTGCTTATGAAAATTAAGTGGTACTTCATAAATGTTATTTACATCAACGGCTTCTATTATATTTTCGGGAGGAATACTTCCAAATAAGGAAATCTTTTTCTTTATACTATCACCAAGCTCCATAGAAGCCCTTGTAACTATAATATCAGCTTGAATACCAAGACGTCTTAGCTCGATGATACTATTTTGAGTGGGTTTTGTTTTAAGCTCATTAGAACCATATAAATAAGGAACTAAAGTAGTATGAACAAATAAAGTATTAACTTCCCCTTGTTCCATTCTAAACTGTCTTAAACTTTCCATCATAACAGATGATTCAATATCTCCAACTGTACCACCAATTTCTGTTATAACAACATCAGCCTTACTAGAAACTCCAGCTTCATAAATCTTATGTTTAATTTCATTAGAAATATGTGGAACAATTTGTATAGTAGCGCCTAAAAAGTCTCCTTTTCTTTCTTTTTCAATAACAGAAGAATAAATCTTACCATTTGTTATATTTGATGTATAATTTAGTTCTTCATCAATAAATCTTTCATAGTGACCTAAATCAAGATCCGTTTCACATCCATCAGCTGTTACAAAAACCTCACCATGTTGGATAGGTGACATAGTACCAGGATCAACATTCATATAAGGATCAAACTTCTGCATGAACACCTTATATCCTTTAGCTTTAAGTAGTAGGGCAATTGAAGAAGCAGTTATTCCTTTGCCTAAACCAGAACACACGCCACCTGTAACGAAAACATATTTTGTCATAATTTCCTCCTTCAAATAAAAAAAACTCTTCGAGTGAGAGTTCTTATAGGCTCTTTTTAATTATAACAAATAATTTTTTTTTTGAAAATAGTTATTGCTAAAAAAGTTTAAATAATTTAAAATATAATTATGCCGCAATAGTATAATGGTATTACGAGGCCATGGTAAGGCTTTAATCCGTGTCCGATTCACGGTTGCGGCACCATTATAAATTTAAATTGCAAGCAAAAACCACACATATAGTGTGGTTTTTATATTCATTAATTAATATTCCTTCTTAATGAATCTTTCATTATTTTTTCAAGTAGCATATTTAACTCACTAGCTATAATAATAGAATTATGTATTATTTCTCCAACACCAACTTCTATATCACTTGCTGTTTCTTTCGTATAATTCTTGTCAAAAATATCTTTAACACAGCCAGATAATAAGTTTGAATACTTACTGATATTTAAACTAGCTTCGATGATGTCATTTTTTTCGTTATTTTGAACTATTTTCTGATAATCATTTAAAGTCATAATACCTCCAAAAACAAATATGATTATTATACTAGCATAAAATTTTTTTAAATGCAATTTATTAATATTTTAAATGCACTGTTTTTATGATAAAATATTTATAGTATTAGGAGACATTATGGAAAAACATAAAGAAATTGAAAGAAGCATTATTACAACTTATAGAAAAACAATATACGCTAAATTTGTAAAAGCTATCAAAGAATATGACTTAATTAAAGAAAACGATAATATTATGGTTTGTATATCAGGTGGTAAGGATTCTTTTTTAATGGCAAAATGTATAGAAGAACTTATTAAACATGGTGATGTATTATTTAGTGCTCACTATGTTTTAATGGATCCTGGTTATAATGAATTTAATATGAACTTAATATTAGAAAACGCTAAATTATTAAACATTAATTTAGAAGTATTTAAAACAGACATTTTTACTGTTGTTGCTGCTGATACCGGAAAAAGTCCATGCTATTTATGTGCTAGAATGAGAAGAGGATATTTGTATAATAAAGCAAGAGAGCTAGGTTGTAATAAAATAGCTCTAGGACACCACTTTAATGACTTTATTGAAACAACTCTTCTTTCTGTGTTTTATGGAGCTGAAGTTAAAACAATGCTTCCAATGCTTCATAGTGAAAATTTTAAAGGGATTGATTTAATTAGACCAATGTGTTTTGTTAAAGAAGAAAGTATCATTAACTGGAAAAACTATAATGAACTCAAATTTATTAACTGTGCATGTAGATTTACTGAAAACTGTACTATTGATGATGGAACTAGTAAAAGAAAAGAAATTAAAACTCTTATTAAAGAACTAAAGAAAACTAATAATGATATAGATGACAATATCTTTAAAGCTATGACCAATGTTAATTTGAATTGTATTATTGGCGGACATAAAGATGGAAGCGATTTCTCGTTCTTAGATGATTTTAATAAAAACGTATAATGAAAGGATGAATTAGAATGGATTTTTCATATATTCCTATTATTTTTGGTATTTTAGTTTTTTTATTACCTGTTGCAATTGTTTATAATAATCTTAATAGCGAAGAGACTTATACACTTGTACATAAGTCTATCCATAAAAAACCAATTCTTATAGATATTCCCGAATTAAAAAAAGTAAACGAAGCGCAAATAAAAGCTGCTATTCTTAGTGCTAAGAAGAAACTAATAAGAGACTTAGCAACAAAACTCGCTCAATATACATCGGCTGAAAACTTAAATAATGTATATAGAAATATATCTTCATTAACTATAAAAAGAAGTCCATTACCAGACGGAATTATTGGTAGATATTATCCAAAAACAAATACTATTAGATATTCAAGTAAAAGTTCCATCCCACATGAATTTATTCATTGCTCAACTACATATTGTGACTCAAATACAAAGCAGAGTTTTACTGGTTTTAGTCAAGATAATGCAGAAGGTGAATGTTTTGCTAATGGATTAAATGAAGGATATACAGAAATAGTTGCTTCAAGAGTGTTTAATATTCCAATTACTTCATATAAAAGAGAAGTTGAAATAGCAAATTTGTTTGAATTATTTTTTGATGATAGAAAAGAAATGGAAGCTCTTTTTTTCAACCATGATTTACCTGGATTAGTAAAACGTATGGAAAAGTTTGCGCCAGTTGAAGAAATTTTGGAATTAATTGCCCAGACAGATGAATTAATGAAAATGAGTTCAGGTGAAAAAAATTATTTACCCATATTAATAGATGAACAAGCTGCACAAATAAAGCTAAAATTATATACAATATTCAAAAAAAACTTTAATGATTCAAATAAATTAGCTGAGTTTGAAAAGCAATTATTAAATAGTGAGATTACAAGAGGAATTATAACTAAAGAGTCTTTAGCTTCTTATAAAAATCAAGTATTTAGTCCAAATAATTCAACTGTTAATCAAGTTAGTTTATAAAAAAACATAATTCAGTATGTTTTTTTGATATACTATGATAGGTGATCTAAATGAGAAAAATATTATATTCAATAATAATTCTTTTAATAATTATTATAGTTTTTCTAATAACTTACAAATTATATCAAAGAAAAAGTGAAGCAAGTACAACAATTATAATTAATAGTGAACTAGCTTTTGATTATAATTTTGAAAATGTTTATGTAATAAGCGCTGATTATAAAGACGAAGGTATTCTTTTAAACCTATTTATTGGAGGAACTTTAGTACCTAAATTAATATTAGACGGAGAAGAGAGAACATACTCCTTAAATAATATTTCTAATAATATATATACAGTTCTAATAAACTTTAATAATCTTAAAAATAGCACATATAAAATTTACATTAATACTGATAAAAAACACGATTTAATAAATAACTTAGATACATTAAATAAGTTAGTTAAAGGTAAAGTAGGTAATAAGTTAGTAACCTTTGACTATACTAATAATATAATGTCTTTTAAAACAGAAGATTTTAACTATGAATATGATATTTTAATTGATCCAGGACATGGCGGAATCGACGTTGGAACATCTAATAATACGATGAATGAGTCAGAATTAAATTTAATAGTTTCATTATATGAAAAAAAGCGTTTTGAAGAACTAGGCTTAAAAGTGTTACTATCTAGAAATGATGAAAAAGATGGCTTAATGATGGGAGAAAGTTCTTGGAATAGAGCTAAAAATAGAGGTTACGCAATAGGATATTACGGAGTTACTTCTAAGGTAGTTTATAGTAATCACCATAATGCTTCAAATACTATCAGCGATAGCGGTTTTGAAATAATTACCTCAAATGAACTAGAAACTGATTTTGAAAATAAAATATTAAAAGGTATCATAAGTATAGAGCCAAGTAATCTTATCAATCATTTATTTAATATATACTCAAGAGATATTGAAACAGGAATTATTTATGATAAAAGTGATAGTCAAATATATACTTATCAGGACTATTATGCAACAATTCGCCTACCTTTAAAACTCTATAACGTAAAAACCGTTACATATGAGGGATGTTATATGTCAAATAGTGATAATTTTTACTGGTATTATACTTTAGAAAACTATAAAAAAATAAGTGAAATAAAAATAAAATATTATGTAGAATTACTAGGGAAAACTTATAATTCACCTAAAAACTAATGTTATTATTTTAAATATATGATAAAATATTAAAAGGGTGATAGTATGAATTTAAAAGACGCAGACTTAGATAAAGTAACGCCTATGATGGCACAATATATAGAAATTAAAAAACAAAATCCTGATATTGTCATATTCTTTCGATTAGGCGACTTTTATGAAATGTTTTTTGAAGATGCTATCAACATTAGCCATGAATTAGAACTTACCTTAACTGGTAAAAGTGCAGGACTTGATGAAAGAATCCCTATGTGTGGTATACCTTATCACGCAGCAAGCGTATATATCCAAAAACTAATTGAAAAAGGATATAAAGTAGGTATATGTGAGCAATTGGAAGATCCAAGAAACGTTAAAGGTATTGTAAAAAGAGATTTAGTTCAAATAATAAGTCCAGGGACTCTTTTTGATAATAGCACACTAAATGAAAAAGAAAATAACTATATTGGAGCAATCATTGATTTTGAACATATTTATAGTATGTGTTATGCAGATATAACAACAGGTAATATTTATGTTACACTCATAAATCATGATACAAATTCATTAATTAGTGAAGTAATAAATACGAATATTAAAGAGTTAATTATTGTTCCTCAAATAGATGATAATTTTATTCAAATAGTAAAAAATCAGTTTAAAATAACTATTACTAAAACTGATAAAATAACTGAATTTGAAGAATATAAATATATATATGAATCTATTTCTGATTTTAGATTAATAGAAAGCATAAAATATCTTTTAACTTATATTACTGATACGCAAAAAAGATCAATTTTACATATGAAAAAAGCCATTATTAAAGAAAAAAAACAATATTTAAAAATGGACATTCATACTAAAAGAAATCTTGAATTAACAGAAACTTTAAGAACAAAAGAAAGAACTTACTCTCTTATTTGGCTACTTGATAAAACTAAAACAGCAATGGGTTCTAGATTACTTCGAAATTATATTGAAAATCCTTTACTTGATATAAATGAAATTAACTACCGCTATGATATCATTGAAAGAATGTTAAGTGAATTTATTATAACTTCTGATTTAGAAACCTATTTATTTGAAGTATATGATATTGAAAGACTATCTGGTAGAGTTTCTTTTGGTAATGCTAACGGAAAAGACTTGATTCAACTTAGAAATTCTTTAAGAATTCTTCCAAAAATAAAAGATATTTTAGAAAAATTAAAGTTTAAGAAGAAATTGAAAACACTTGATGAATTATTAAACATACTGGAATCAAGTATATATGAAGAACCTCCTGTTTCTTTAAAAGAAGGTTATTTAATTAAAAAAGGATACAATAGTGAACTTGATGAATTAAAATCTCTTCGTAAAGGTGGTAAAGATTTTATAGCGCAGTTTGAAATGACCGAAAGAGAAAAAACAGGCATTAAAACACTTAAGGTTGGTTATAACCGG